>OHBX01000949.1_pt1 | contig 13111 bp, 10 predicted proteins | sample 1577441 | NCBI WGS metagenome assembly OHBX01 (sample SAMEA3879561, study PRJEB24766) | human gut metagenome | biome: human-associated habitat; feature: feces | place: USA | collected 1985/1987 | reverse complement strand
CCGACGGCCGCCCGCTGCGCATCCTGAGCGGCCGCAGCTACATTGCATGGCTTTCCAGCCTGACCGGTGAGGAAGTCACCGTGCAGGATGGTGGGGCGGTAGTCGTCCGACCAGTCGATGTAGGCGTTTTCCATCTCGCCCAGCATATCCACCAGCTTTTTGGCGTGTACGCCCAGCTCGCCTTCGCCATCCAGAAATTTGGGATGCGGCAGCAGCACCGCGAAGATCTCATCCTGTTTGGAGGCCAGATAGCGGGCAAACCGGAGATACACCGGCAGCTCAGGCGTGACCATGATGCCGGTACCGTCAGGCTGCGGGGTGATCTTGGGGAAGTGAACGTGCCAGACGAGGATCTTCCGGCCCTTGGCGCGTTGGGCGATCTCCGGGAGCTGGGAGAACTGCTCCTTGTGATAGAGCGCGTCGAATTTGGGATGACCCAGACATTTGACGGCGGCGTAGTTGGTGCTGTAACGGCGGTAATCCGCACGGATGGACTCGGAGAAGGTGAAGACGCGCCATGCGTTTTTCACCACAGCATTCAGGAAGTGGGCGTCCCGCGCATGGGCGGTGTCCGACAGCTCGATGCCGTAGGGAATGTAGATGATGCGGGTACCCTTTTTCTTGAAGGCGGCGGAACGGACGTGGGGACGTCTGTGGCCGAAGTCGTAGGGCGTCTGCATCACGGTGATGTGGGGCATGAACTGGCAGAACAGCTTGTCGCTGTACGGTGTGTAGGCGATGCCCTTCTCCTTCAGAAACTGCTGGGCGGTCAGCATCTGCGTGGTGTCGCCGTATAGTTCGTCCAGCAGCGTGAACTCCACACGGATGCGGGGATCGTCCTTGCAGGCGAGATAGAAGCTCTCCCAGCTGGGCCAGAAGGAGGCCGCCTGAAACAAAAACAGTACGCGGATCAGTTCACCCTCCTGATAGGGGATGAGATAGTCGTTTTCGTTTCCGCCAGAGGAGAAGCGGATCGTCTCCTCCAGATCGCAGATAACATTTCGCATCAGCTTATAGGTTACCTTGCGCATAAATTCAGCCAGCGGTTTGAAAAGACGCTTGATCCCGTATTTGATAGACATGAGTGATTTTCCCCCTATAAAGTGATTCGCTTTCCCTCTCTTGCGGGTTATTTTTTCAGATGGTCTTTCCCACACAGGTATTTGTAGAACATACTCATCATCAGGTGGTCGAAGATCATGTGGATGTCCTCGGTGACCTGCATACTCATCACCGGCGCGTGCAGCGAGATGTCACACAGCTCCTTGAGCTTGCCGCCGGTGTAGCCGGTGATGCCGATGACCTTGTTGCCCTGCGACTTGGCGTAGTCCACGGCGTTGAGCACATTCTTGGAGTTGCCGCTGCCGGAGATGGCCACCAGCACGTCGTTGGGCTCCAGATTGCCGCGGAGCTGGAAGCGAAATACCTCCTCGTAGCCAATGTCGTTGGCAATGGCCAGCATGGTGGCCACGTTGTCGTTGAGGCAGTGGAAGCGGAACGGCACCTCGATATACTCGGAGACGCCCTTGTTGAAGTCGTTCTGGAAATGGGAGGCGGTGGCGGCGCTGCCGCCGTTGCCGCAGATATAGATCCGGCCCTTCTTCAGTCGGGTCTCATCCAGAAAATTCAGGCAATCGTTGATCGCGTCCACGTCCAGCTGGCTCAGGATCTCCTGTTCCAGCGCGATGTACGCGCGGATGTCCTTCGTATAGTCCATGGTCAACCTCCTATGATCTGTTTCACGACGTCCAGCAGATCCGCGCCGGTGCGCTGGGGCTGTACGTCATATTTCCCGTCACGCCCGGCCTCGCCCGTCAGGACAAGGGCGGTGTGGGTGCCGGCGTTCAAGCCGGTCTGGAGATCCACGGTGGTGTCACCCACCATCCACGACTGGGCAAGATCAATATTGAACCGCTCCGCGCAGGCGGTGAGCATACCGATGTCCGGCTTGCGGCAGCGGCAGGGGATCTTGTAGGCGGGATTTTCCTCCGGATAGCCCTTGTCGGGGTGGTGGGGGCAGAATACGATGCCGTCCAGATACGCGCCCTCCTGTCCCAGCAGCGTGGACAGCTTTCGGTGGATGTTCTCCACATCCTCCACGCTGCACATACCGCGGGCTACCACCGGCTGGTTCGTCACCACAACGGCCAGATAGCCGGAGCGGTTCAGCAGACGGATCGCCTCCGCCGCGCAGGGCTCCAGCTCCAGCTGCTCCGGGGTGGAGATGAGGCCGCGGTACTGATTGACCGTGCCGTCCCGGTCGAGAAATACGCATTTCTGCTTTTTTTCCAGATTGCGGGCGGCTACCACACCGCGCTCCAGCTCGCCGGCTGCCGCAGTGATGCGCTCCGGCGTACCCACGTCCTTGATATACTCCGGGGACAGGTAGGCGTATACGGCACCGCCCTGCCGCGCCAGCGGCCAGAGAACCTGCTTTTCGAGGTCGGTCTTTTCGCCGCGGGCGATGCGTCCGCACAGCCGCTTGTTCACAATGTAAAAGCCGGCGTTGACGCAGTTGTCATACCAGTCCGTCCGCGTATCGTGCTTGGAGAGAAAGCCACATACGCGCTGTGTCTCGTCCCGCAGAACGATATCGGAGTCAAAGGGGTGGGAGTTGGGGTGTACAAACAGAGTGGCCTCCGCCTGCTTTTCACGGTGGAATGCCATCATGCGGGGGATGCTGATGTCGAAAATGGTGTCGCCAAACACCAGCAGGAAGTCCTCCTCCAGCCGGTCAGCGACCTCCGCCAGCGCACCGGCGGTACCCAGAGGCTGCTCCTCCCGGAAGTAGTCGATGCGGACGCCGAAGTCGGCGCCGCTGCCGAAATATGCCTCGATCTTCTCGCCCAGATAGCCGATGATGAGAAGGATGTCCGTGACACCGCTGCGGCGCAGACATTCGATCTGCCATTGCAGAATGGGCTTGCCGGCGATGGGCGCCATGGGCTTGGGGATCTCGTCATTGGTGATGGAGCGCAGGCGGGTACCCTTGCCGCCTGCCATGATGACCGCCTGCATTACAGGACCGCCTCCACCGTTTTTGCCACCGCCTCGTCACTGGTCAGAGAGGTGCTCCAGCCGGCGGCGTGGATCTTGTCCAGATTGTAGGCAAATACGGGGACATCGCCCTTCCAGCCGCCTCGGCCGCCGGTTTACTCAAAGGGAATGCCGGTCAGACCCATCTTCTCGCAGACGATCTCCGCGATACGGGTGACGGAGGACTGGGTCTCCACGCCCACGTTGTACAGCGTGACACCCTTGCCGACGTCCTTAAAGCGCATGATGGCGTCCACCAGATCCAGCACATAGATATACGGTTTGGTCTGGGTGCCGTCGCCCAGGATCCGCAGGTGGGAGGGATCATCCTTCAGCCGCTTGACAAAGTCAAAGATGACGCCGTGCGTCAGCCGGGGGCCGATGACGTTGGGGAACCGGAACACCAGCACCTCCAGATCGTTCATGTAGGCGTAGGCGGAGATGGCAGCTTCAGAGCCGAGCTTGCAGCCGCCGTAATAGGAGATGGGGCGCAGCGCCACGGCGTCCTCGGATACCTCGCGGCCCATCTGCTCGCCGTAGACGGCGGAGGTGGACGCGAAGAACAGCTTTTTCACGCCGTTGAGCCGCATGGCCTCCAGCAGGGAGAACGTGGTGGAGTAGGTGTTGTGATATTCAATGGCGGGGTCGTTGGCGCTGGCCTGAATATCGGAGTTGGCCGCCAGATGGAACACATAGTCCACCTGCTCCGCCCGGAAGATCTCGTTGACGGCGGCGAAGTCCGCCAGATCCTGCTCGTACAGCTTGAAGCGGGGGTTATCGAGCAGGTGGGTGATATTGGCCTTTGTGCCGATGAAATAGTTGTCCACGCAGACAACGTCGTGGCCCTCGGCCAGAAGCGCGTCGATGAGGTGGCTGCCGATGAATCCGGCGCCGCCGGCTACTAATGCCTTCATATTCTTCCTCCTTTAATCCCAGTATTTGTCACCAATATACGCCACAGAGGTACCGTCCTTCTCGAAGGAGAAGGGGAATTCCTTTTTCCGCAGAGCAACGCGCAGCTGCTCCTGCTTGTCGGGCTCACAGTAGAACAGCAGGAATCCGCCGCCGCCGGCGCCCAGCAGCTTGCCGCCCAGTGCACCATTTGCCATGGCGGTCTCGTACGCCTCGTCGATGGCCGGATTGGAGATGCCGCTGGCAAGCGTCCGCTTCAGCTTCCAGCCCTCGTTCAGCAGGTCGCCGAAGCCGGAGATGTCGTCCCGCTCCAGCGCCGTGCGCATATCCTCCGCCAGCGCGCACATCTGGCGGAGATTGGCGGTCTTGTCCGCGGAGCCCATGTTCTTCTTCTGCTCCGACAGGATGGAGTTGGCGGAGCGGACGTCGCCGGTATAGAACATCATCAGATTCTGCTGGAGGCGGCGGTATGTCTCCGAGCGCATCATTACCGGCGCCACGGATACTGTGCCGTCCCGGTGGAAGCGGATGAAATTCAGGCCGCCGTAGGCAGCGGCGTACTGATCCTGCTTGCCGATGGGACTGCCCAGTTTTTCGATCTCGATCTGGCAGGCCTTTTCCGCAATGGCGCCCTTGGACATATACTTTCCCTGATAGCAGTTCAGCGTGTTGATAAGACCCACCGTGAACGTGCTGGAGGAGCCAAGGCCGGTGCCGCCCGGCACGTCCGCCGTGGAGACGATCTCCACGCCGTGGAGCTTCCGCTCGTTCAGCACACAGTTGAAAATGCGGTGCCGGATCTCGGAGAGGTCATTGACCAGCTCGTTTTCGGAGTATTTCAGAAGCGTTTTGTTCTCGTCGAAATACGGATGGATGGAGATGTAGCAGTAGCGGTTGATGGAGGTGCTCAGTACGCAGCCGCCGTACTGCTCGTAAAAATCTGCCAGGTCACTTCCGCCGCCGGCAAAGCTGATGCGGAAGGGCGTTTTCGTCATGATCATGCGGTTTTCCCCTTTTTTCCATGTTTTAATGTGCGCCGGAGCTTTTTGGCCGTGTGCAGGAGATACGCTGTGGCTGTCAGGCCGGTAAGCCGCAGTAGAAGGCGCAGAAGCCGGACGAGACGGTCGCGGCCGCCGGACAGGATCTCCCGGGCGTTGGCAAAAAGCTGCCGTCCCGCCGTTCTGTCCGCCGCCGGTATCTCGTAGATCTGCGCCATATTGAGAACATATTCGAACTGGAGCTGCGCCGTCACGCAGTCCGAATAGGGCAGGGCCGCTTCCCGCAGCCGCCGGATGGAGCGCTCCAGTACGAACACGGTATCCTCCAAACGGCGCAGGGTGGGCCTGTCCATCAGGGATGTGCCGCGCCCTACGGCGTATCGGTAATACGGCGTATGATAAAAGGCAGCGTCCGGCTGTGCCAACAGGACGCTGGTGGTGTAGTCCATATCCTCGCTCATGCGGTTTTCCAGAAATGTGATACCGTTCCGCTCCAGAAAATCACGGCGGTAGATGAAGCGCCACACATTCCAGAAGCACTGGTGCCGCCGCAGCATCCGGTCGATGTGGGCTACACCCTGAAAATCACCACCGGCGCCGATCTGGAACCGCGGCTCCAGACATCCGGTGCGGCGGTTGTCGTGGTAGAAGTCGAAGACGTACAGCTCCTTGGGGGCGGTATCCTCCCGGATGCCCTGCAGCGCATGGGCGAACAGCGCCGTGTCCACCAGATCATCGCTGTCGATATACAGGACATAGGTACCCCGTGCCTCGCGCACCGCGCAGTTGCGGGCGTTGGACAGTCCCTTCCCATCCTGCCAGAGCAGATGGATGTTGGCGTGCTGCCGGGTGCAGCGCTCTGCGATGGCGGTGCTGTCATCGGCGGAGTGTCCCAGAGAGAGGATGATCTCATCCGCCGCCGTCAGCGCCGGAAGTATACTCTCCAGACAGGCGGACAGATAGGACTCCACGTTAAAAACGGGGACGATCACGCTGAATGTCACACGATCCGATCCCAATAAGCAGCACGTCCTTTCTCGCATTTTTTGCAGGTAAAACGCCGGAAAGCATACTTCCAAGCATAATACCAGACCGTAAAAGAATAGCATATTTTCTCCGCTTTTGCAATAGACTGCACTGAAATTCCGCGGGCCTTTCGACGGAAATGCCGGGATATTTCCGCGTTTTTTGCGGTTTCTGTATGCTGCGCCGCCCGACAGAAAAAATACCCGCCCGTACCGCCCCTGCCGCCGAGGGAAGGGGGATGCGCACGGCGGCAGGGGCGGTGGTACAGAGCGTGAGAAAGCAGCCATTTCCCGGAGAAAATGGCTGCTTTTCATGTGTGATCAGTTCTGTGCCGGTTCGCCCTCCGCCGCCAGCACGTCCTCTGTGTCGGCGCCGCACAGGCGGATGAGCTTTTCCGCCAAGATTTTGGAGAAGCCTGCGATCAGCGCACTCTCAATGACCAGCAGTTCTACGGCGTTGTCGGTGCTCTGTCCAGGCGTATGGATACCCTCTGCGCCGGACTGCACCTGCTGGTTGAAGAACAGCGCCAGCCGCCGGAACTTCTCCGAGTAGTTCTCGTAGACCACCCGTACCTCCTCCGACCGCACGCAGTCCTCGCTGCTGTCGGCGGGCAAAATTTTCTGCACGTCGCTGATGCTGAGGCTCTGCTTCATGGTCAGGATCATGATGAGGTAGGCGATGTGTACCCGGTGATACTTGCGCTTTACCGGCGCGGGCATGATCTTCAGGCGTACATAGTTGTTGATGGTGGAGGAGGTCACAAAATGTTCCTTCGTTCCGGCGGGGGAGGGGATGAAGCTGAGATACTGCTCCAGCAGCACGATGACCTGATCCATGTATAGGCCAAAATCCGGGATAGTCTCCCATTCCGGCAGGTGATAGTCGGTGATAAACTTGTCCCAGCGCCGCAGCTTGTGGGCCACTAAGTCCTTGTCGTATTGCATTTCGCTGCCTCCTTACTTGTAGACGTAATATACTATATCACAAGGCGCTTTTTTTGACAAGAAAAACGTGATGTGGTAGCTTGACGCGGCGTATCTAATATGCTATATTATATAAAAACGCCAAGGAGGATGTACGATGGAACGGGCGTATGTATACGGAGATTCTCTGCTGAAGGCCACCATGCCGGATGAGACGATGCGGTATCACTTCCATCTGGCGGAGATCATGGCGCAGTACCCCACGGAGCGGCTGGAGGTGGTGAACCGCGCCAAGATGGGCTCGACGATCAGCAAGGGGTTGTCGCTGGTGGAGCACGATGTGCAGCGGGGTATGGACGCACGCTGGGCGCTGGTGGCCTACGGCGGCAATGACAGCGACTTTGACTGGGCAGGCGTCGCCGCCGATCCGGAGGGGGTGCATAAGCCCCGCACGGAGCTGCCGGATTTTCGCGCCAAGCTGAAGCAGACGGTGACGGAGCTGCTGCGAGCCGGGGTGCAGCCGGTACTGATGACGCTGCCGCCTATTGACGGGAAGCGGTATTTGGATTATATTTGCAGAGACGGGCTCAGCCGGGAGCGCATTTTACAATGGCTGGGCGACGAGGGCCGTATTTACCGGCATCAGGAGCTGTACTCCGACACGGTGGCCGCCTTTGCGCTGGGCGAGGGGCTGCCGCTGATCGACGTGCGCCGCCGATTCCTGCCGCTGCGGGAGCTGCCGCAGATGATCGCGGCGGACGGCATCCACCTGACCATGCTGGGATACAGGCAACTATTCGATACATTGGCGCAGTGGGTCACGCCCCAGCTGTAAGGACGGCCCGCGCCGGCGGAAGCAAAAGGAGACACTTATGGTACATATCATCACGGACAACGCGGCAAATCTGCCTCGGGCACTGCGGGAGCAGTACGGTATCGAGGAGCTTTGCCTGACCTATACGGTGGACGGCGTACCGGCGGACACCTCGGTGGAGTTTGATGGCCGCGGGTTTTACGAGGCATTGCGGCGGGGGGCATCGGTGCAGACCTCCATGGTCACGCCTGATGCGGCGCAGAAGGGCATGGAGCCGTATCTCATCAACGGTGAGGACGTGCTGTATGTGGGGCTGTCCAGCGGTGTCAGCGGCACCTGCTGGGGCGTGGGGCTGGTGGCCCGTGAGCTGGCGGAGAAGTATCCGGAGAGGAAGATCCGGGTGCTGGATACCCGCGGCGCCTCGTTGGGCGAAGGTCTGATCGTGCTGGCGGCCGCCAAGCTGGCGGCGGAGGGCCGCGTGATCGAGGAGATCGTGGTGCGCTGCGAGGAGCTGTGCGGCAAGATGCGCCAGCACTTTATGGTGGACGACCTCAAATTCCTGCGCAAGGGCGGGCGTATCTCGGGCAGCGCGGCGCTGGCCGGTACGCTGCTGCAGATCAAGCCCATCCTACAGGGCGACGAGGAGGGCAAGATCGTCCAGCTCGCCAAGGTGCGGGGCCGGAAGGCCGGTATGGAGGAGCTGGTGGCGCTCTACGACCAGATGGTGGAGGACAGGAGCGCACCGGTGGGCATCTCCCACGCGAGCTCTCCGGCCGATGCGCTGCACATTGCCACGCGGCTGCGGCAGGTGGGCTGCACCGGCGAGATCCTGACGGTGTGCCATGAGCCGGTCACCGGCGCCCATGTGGGGCCGGGGATGCTGGCGGTGTACTTCTACAGCGAGACGTGGCGGTGACGGCTTCCACGTAAAAAAGAGCATAAAAAGTGACCGGGAGGCTTCCCGGTCACTTTTTTTGTGCGTTGCAGCGCGGAGGCTCACTTGGTCAGCGTCTCCACCCACGCGGAGTATTTGGCGAGGTTGGCGTCCCGCTCCGCCGCGTCCTTGCCGAGGGTCAGGATGTAGACCTTGATCTTGGGCTCCGTACCCGACGGACGGACACAGACACGGGTGCCGTCCTCGGTATACCACTGAAGTACGTTGCTCTTATCCTGCTCCAGATGCGTCTTCTTTCCGGTGCGGACATCGAACGACTCCAAAGTCTGAATATCGTTGATCTTCACCACGAGCGAGCCGAGAATCTCTTTCGGAGGATTGGCACGGTAATCGACCATCATCCGCTGGATCAATTCGGCACCCTCCTTACCGGTACGGACTACCGAAACGAGGCCTTCCTGGTAAAATCCGTACTTGACATAAAGCTGCTTGAGCCACTCGTACAGCGAGATACCCATCGTATCGCGCACCCAGGCTGCGGCCTCGGCCGCCAGCGAGCAGGCCGACACGCCGTCCTTGTCGCGGACGTAGTCCCCGGCCAGGTAGCCGAAGCTCTCCTCGCCGCCGCCGATGTACTGCATATCGGTACCTTCGTGCCCCCGAATGATCTTGGCGATGTATTTGAAGCCGGTGAGACACTCGTAGCATTTCACCTTGAAATAGTCGGCTACGGCATCCACCATTTCGGTCGTAACGATCGTTTTGATCACGTACTGGTGTCCGTTCAGGCGGCCCAACTCGGCCCAGCGGGTCAGTTGATAAGTCATCAGCAGCACCAATGTCTGGTTGCCGTTCAACAGCACGTATTCGCCGTTTTCATCAGGCAGCGCCACGCCGATACGGTCCGAATCGGGATCGGTAGCCAACACCAGATCCGCCTTCACCTTCTTCGCCAGGTCGATAGCCATCGACATCGTCTTGCGCTCCTCCGGATTGGGAGATTCCACCGTCGGGAAATTACCGTCGATCACCGCCTGCTCGGGAACCATTTGCACGTTGGTAAAGCCGAAGCGCTTGAGCGACTCGGGAACCAGCCGCACGCCGGCACCGTGCATGGGCGAATAGACGATCTTCATGTCGTGGAAACGTTTCACGCTCTCGGACGAAAGCGACAACTCGTATATTTTATTAAGGTATAACTCGTCGAAATCCTTGCCCAGAGCATGAATGTTCTGCGGGTTCCGGCCGGTAAGCACCTGATCGACCTCGGTGATTTTCTCCACCTCGTCGATGATGTTCTTGTCGTGCGGTGCCGTAACCTGCGATCCATCGGACCAGTAGGCTTTGTAGCCGTTGTATTCTTTGGGGTTGTGCGAAGCCGTGACGACCACGCCCGACTGACATTTCAGCTCCCGGATCGCGAAGCTCAACTCGGGTGTCGGACGCAGCGCGTCGAACAGAAATACGGTGAATCCGTTCGAGGCGAAGATGTCGGCCACACGCTCGGCGAACATCCGCGAATTGTTGCGGCTGTCGTGCCCTACGACGACCCGGATTTCCTCGCCCGCGAAATTGCGCTTCAGGTAGTTCGAAAGACCCTGCGTCGCAGCACCTACCGTATAGATATTCATACGATTGGTGCCCACTCCCATGACCCCGCGAAGACCGCCCGTACCGAACTCGAGGTCCTTGTAAAAACTCTCTACAAGTTCTTTCATATCATTATCCATCAGGTATTTAACCTGTTTTTTAGTCTCTGCATCATAATTGCCGTCGAGCCATTTTTGGGCTTTCGCCAGCACTTGTTGTTCTAATCCGTTTTCCATAACTACATTGGTTTTATTTATAGCTTAAAGCTGTTATCCTCCAAAAATTTTATACGCAAATATACATATTTTATTTCCAATATTCACTATCAGCAAGTTAAAAAAGAGGAGCCTGCCACATCCTTTTTTCTATAGTAAAAGTATCGACTTTTGCAAGCATTTTGCCGCTCCATTTTCACAAATTTATTTACAACTTTGTGCTACCAAAAAAAACGGATACACCCTCCATCGATGTTAGCTCCCGCACAGACATATTGCGAAAAATGGCAAACTTGTTTGGACCAGATCAAGTCCCGAACGACCGAAGAGGAGTTCGTGAAGTGGTTCAAACCCATCGTGCCGCTCGAATTCGACGGCAAGACGCTTCGTCTGTGCGTGCCCAACATGAGCTACGTCTATCAGATCGAGAAGCACTACATTCCGTTCCTGCGGCCGATCATCTCCCAGCTCTACGGACAGGAGATCCGCCTGCACTACGCCGTTCCCAAAAACGACGCACAGAGCGTGCCAGTGTCGAAAGAAGCCGATACGACGGCGATTTCGCAGTTCAGCACCCAGACCAACACGGCAAATATAAAAAATCCGTTCGTCATTCCGGGTCTCAAGAAGATCGTCATCGACCCGCAGCTCAACCCGAACTACACGTTCGCAACCTTCATCGAAGGGGAGTGCAACCGCCTGGCCCGTTCGGCGGGTATGGCCGTCGCGGTCGATCCGGGCCATACGCCTTTCAACCCGCTGTATATATACGGTAACTCCGGACTGGGCAAGACCCACATCGTGCAGTCGATCGGCCACGAAGTGCGGCAGCGCCACCCCGAACTGCAGGTGCTTTACGTCTCGATGAACAAGTTCCAGGCGCAATTCCAGACCGCCTACAAGAACGGCGAAATTCCGGATTTCATCCATTTCTACCAGATGATCGACGTATTGATTATCGACGACATCCAGGAGCTCACGGGAAAAACCGGCACCCAGAACGCCTTCTTCAACATATTCAACCACTTGCAACTGGCAGGCAAACAGTTGATCCTTACCTCGGATAAACCGCCCGTGGAGCTGAAGGACATCGAACAGCGACTGCTGACCCGCTTCAAGTGGGGACTTTCGACCCAGCTCAACACGCCCGACTACGACACCAAAGTCAAGATCATCAGAATCAAGGCTCAGAAACTCGGCCTCCAGCTTACGGACGAAATCGTCCGCTACCTGGCGGACAATATCTCCGCCAACGTCCGGGAAATCGAGGGCGCTCTGTCGGCCCTGGTAGCCAATACCGTCTATATGGGCAAGAAAGTTTCCCTGTCGCTCGTCAAGGAGATTCTGAAGGTCTATGTCCGGGTATGCCAAAAAGAGATCACAATCGAGCACATCATCGAAGTCGTCTGCGACTTCCTGCATATCGACATCCAGCGCCTCAATTCGCCCGAACGAACCCGCGAAGTGGCTCAGGCGCGTCAGATCGCCATGTACCTGGCCAAGCAGCACACCAAATCCCCGCTGATCGCCATCGGTTCGGCTATCGGAGGACGCAACCACGCCACGGTGTTGCACTCCTGCAAGGCGGTATCGAACCAGATCGAAACGGACAAGGCTTTTCAGCGACAGATGGAAGAGCTCGAAAAACTGGTCCTGGCATAACCCGCCGGGACTTTTTTCATCTCCTCCCGAATCACAAATTTGCGAAAAACTTACCGACGACTCGATATTTCCGATGCCATACAAGCCCGCAAACTCCGTCGCCTTCCGCTTGTTGTCACTCCGGACAAAACCATCCCCGACACCGGCACGCATACACTTCTCCAATCCGGTTGCACCCGGACATTGAACCACACCGGAGGCAGTCGATTCGCCGACCATATCCTCCGCCTCCGAAAATCCCGGATTCTTCAGGCCGTCGGCAACGAACGACCCTGTTTCCCCAAAATACGACCCACCCCGACACGCAGCCGCAAATTTCCCCTTCACACCACAGAATTACATCCGCAAACAGCCATAAATCCGGCCGGAAATGGCGATAATTGCATTTTATTTCGTAACTTTGAAAAATAAATCCCGTTGTGTAAAACACCCGGAGCGAAACGGCGATTCCGACTTTCAGGAACAGTGTCGGAAGATCCGTCGGTCGCCGGGCAGCGACGACAGAACAGCAAAGTTCGGCAGGCGGGAAAATCCCGGGTTTACGCACCGGACACCGGATACGAAATACGAAAAAATAAAAACAATTCGACTATATGGCAGAGAAAACACAAGCAAATCCCGACAAGTTAAAGGTACTTAACGCGGTGATGGAGAAGATCGAGAAGGATTTCGGCAAAGGCTCGATCATGCGCATGTCGAGCGCAGAGGTCGCCGACGTACAGGTAATCCCCACGGGTTCGATCACCCTGGACATGGCGCTCGGCGTAGGCGGTTACCCCAAAGGACGCGTCATCGAGATTTACGGTCCCGAATCCTCGGGCAAGACGACCCTGGCGATCCACGCCATCGCCGAAGCCCAGAAGGCCGGCGGTATCGCCGCTTTCATCGACGCGGAACACGCTTTCGACAGCTCCTACGCCCAGCAACTCGGCGTGGATGTCGATAACCTGCTGATTTCGCAGCCGGACAACGGCGAACAGGCGCTCGAAATCGCCGACTCGCTGATCCGCTCGAGCGCCATCGACATCATCGTCATCGAC
>OHBX01000947.1_pt1 | contig 13128 bp, 9 predicted proteins | sample 1577441 | NCBI WGS metagenome assembly OHBX01 (sample SAMEA3879561, study PRJEB24766) | human gut metagenome | biome: human-associated habitat; feature: feces | place: USA | collected 1985/1987 | reverse complement strand
CCTTGCCCTGCGCGACCATAAAGTACCTGCCAGCCTGCATGCCTACCCCACCGGCGGACATGGCTGGGGATTCCGGGACAACTTCACCTACAAGCGTCAATGGACGGAAGAACTGGAGAAGTGGTTGCGTGAAGGGCTCGTATTCCCGGTCTCTGAACCTACCACAAAGAAATAAAAGCAATTATGAATAAAAAGTATTTTTTACTCACTTGCCTCGCAGCGTTTCCCTTTGCCCTGACTGCTCAGGAGAACAATCGCTACGAAGAAATTACCAACCCCAAGCTGACAAGCATCAACCGGGAGCCTGCCCGCAGCACGTTCACCTCCTACGTCACGGAGGCTGATGCCGTCATCAATGACCGCAAGAACGGAACATTCCGCTTGTCCCTTAACGGGAAATGGAAATTCCATTATGTGGAAACCTTCGCCGACCGCCCCACGGACTTCATGATGGACCGTGTGGACGCCAGCCGCTGGCCGGACATCAATGTACCCGGAAACTGGGAGTTGCAGGGATTCGGTACGCCCATCTATGTGAACCAGCCTTATGAATTCTGTTCTTCGGGCTATCCTCCTTATTGGGACAAGCCCAATCCTCCATACGTTCCCCAAGAATGGAATCCCACCGGCACCTACCGCCGCGAGTTCACTCTTCCGGGAGACTGGGACGATAAGGAAATTTTCCTGAGTGCCGACGGCGTACGCGGGGCAGCCTTCTACTACCTCAACGGCAAGTTTGTAGGCATGAGTAAAGATGCAAAGACTCCGGCGCGTTTCAACGTCAGCGCCATTGCCAAGAAAGGGAAGAATGTCATTGCCATTCAGATACACCGCTTTTCCGATGCCAACTATCTGGAATGCCAGGACTTCTGGCGCATCAGTGGTATCGAACGGGACATTTACTTATATGCCCAGCCTCAAATCCATCTCACGGACTTCAAGGTGGAGTCTCCTTTGGATGAGAACTACCGGAACGGTATCCTCAAGGTAAAGGTGCAGTTTACCAATGAAAGCGGACAAAATTCCCCATTTGTCGTTGGTTACCGCCTGCTGGACAAGAACGACCAGCAGATAGCCCAGTCCTCTACTCAGGTCAGCGGTGACCAAACGGAAGTGGAATTCACCAAGAAGACCATCCAGGAACCCCTGCAATGGACAGCCGAAACGCCCAACCTCTATACCCTCGTCGTCAGCTTGAAGCGCCCGAACGGAGATGTGATTGAAGCGACAAGCTGCAAAGTAGGTTTCCGTACAGTGGAAATCAAGGACAAGCAACTGTTGGTAAACGGACAACCTATCCTCGTGAAAGGCGTGAACTATCACGAACACAACGAGAATACCGGTCACTATGTCTCCGAAGAACTGATGAAGAAAGATTTCGAGCTTTGGAAGAGATACAATGTCAATACCGTCCGCACCTGTCACTATCCCCAGCAGGAACGTTTCTACGAACTCTGTGACGAATATGGTATCTACGTCATCGACGAAGCCAATATAGAAAGCCACGGCATGGGTTACGACCTGCGTGTAGGCGGCACGCTGGGAAACAATCCGCTCTTCATGAATGCCCACCTCGACCGTACCATGAATATGTACGAACGGGACAAGAACCATCCGTCAGTCATCATCTGGTCGCTGGGCAACGAAGCCGGAAACGGATTGAATTTCTACGTTACCTACAACACCTTGAAGACGCTCGACAGTCGTCCCATCCAGTATGAACGCGCACTGTTGGAATGGAATACGGACATCTACTGCCCGATGTACGCTTCCCCTTCCTATCTGGAAAAGTATGCCCGGAACAAGGAGATGACGCGTCCCCTCATTCTTTGCGAGTATGCCCATGCCATGGGCAACAGCCTCGGCAACTTCCAGGACTACTGGGACATCATCGAGAAATATCCTATCCTCCAGGGCGGCTGTATCTGGGACTGGGTAGACCAGGGCTTTGCCGCCAAGACAGACGACGACCGTAAATACTGGACCTATGGCGGCGATTATGGCGAGAACGGCACGCCCTCCGACGGCAATTTCTGCATCAACGGCGTGGTATACCCCGACCGCAGTGTCAAGCCGCAGACAGAAGAGATGGGAAAAGTATACCAGAACATCAAGTTCCTTGATTTCGACAAGCAGACTTCCACCGTGAAAATCCGCAATGATTTCTCCTTCACCAATCTCGACAAGTACGACTTCTACTACATCATCCGCGACCACGGAAAGGAAGTCTACCGTGGCAAGATTGAAAATATCCATACCGCACCGGGCAAGACGGTAACCACCGGCTTCCTGAACGGCATACCCAAAGAGAAACAGACAACGGGAGATGTGCGTATCGAGTTCTATGCAGCCATCAAGACGGCAGAGCCTTTCCTCCCGGCCGGCACGGTCATCGCACGCGAACAGACCTACGTCCATACTTTCTACAAGAAAGAGGCTACGGCACAGCAGCCCGCCACTTCTAAGGAAGAGGGAAATTTGGTGGCGTTCTCCGGTCCCGACTTCAAAGCCACCTTCGACAAGCAAAACGGTCTGCTCACCTCCTATTTATACAAGAAGCACGAGTACATACTGAACGGTCAAGGTCCCCGCCCATTCTTCTGGCGTGCACCGACGGACAATGATTATGGAGCCAACCTCCCCGTCCGCCTCAAAGCCTGGAAAGAGGCAAGCTATCAAGAACCAAAAGCCGAAAGTTTCCAAGTGACTCCGGGCAGCAATGCCACGACAATAAAGGTGACCTACCGTTTTCCACAGACAGATGCCCGTTGGGACATCACCTATAAGATATATGCCAGCGGAGTCATCAAGGTAGACAACCGGTTCGTGGCCGAAGGAGACCAAGCTCCGATGATACCGCGTGTGGGCCTGCGGATGCAGTTGCCGGAAAGCTTTACAGACTTGACCTACTACGGTCGCGGTCCGAAAGAGAATTACCGAGACCGCCGTACCTCCCAGTTCATCGGAGAGTACGCCATCCCGGTCAAGGATATGTACGAGCCGTATGTCCGCCCACAGGAGAACAACCATCGCACGGACATCTATTGGTGCGCCCTTACCGATAAGACGCAACGTGGTTTGCTGCTCATCGCCGACCGCACCTTTGAGCTGAACGCCTCCAACTATCCCCTGGAAAGTATGGACAGCGGCGATACGATTGACAACGGCGCTCCGCGTACCGAAAAGACCCATCACCGCCACCTCACCGACCCTCTGCCGGAAAAGATGGTCGATTTGTTCATTGATTACCGCATGATGGGTGTCGGTGGAGACGACAGTTGGGGCGCAACCGCCCATGAACCCTATCTGATTCGTCCGGGCAAAGAGAACGCCATTGAATACGGTTTCTCCCTTGTTCCGTTCGATAAAAAGGAGGATTATAAATATTTAATCCGGCAATATTGAATTTAATCCCTCCGGATTAAGCTTTTATAAAAAGGATGTAGTAAATTTGCTGCATCCTTTTTACGTTCAAGAACAATAATAATCAAAAGAAAGAAAAATGAAAACAATGACTAAATTTATGTTCAGCGCCCTCTGCGCCGCAGCCATGGTAACTTCCGTTTCTGCCCAGGGAGGGAAAGATATGTTGAGCAATGGAATAAAGTATCTGGATGTGCCATACGTAGCCCATACGCTGGAGGCAGATGGTCCCGAGGAACTCGTCATCAACTGCGATGAGGTAGACTGCACCACGCTGGTGGAATATGTGCTGGCAGAGACACTCACCCCCAAATTGGCCGACGGAGACATCTCGGAAAGCGCTTTCGCCGATAACCTGCAAAAAATCCGTTACCGTGACGGTAAAATCGACGGGTACACTTCCCGCCTGCATTATATTGCCGACTGGATAAACAATGGCGTACGCAACGGCTTCCTTCAAGATGTAACGGGCGCCATGAGTCCCGACACCGAACGGTTGTCCATCTCCTACATGTCTTCCCACCCCCAACTCTACAAGCAGCTGGCAAATTCTCCGGAGAACATAGCCAAAATGAAGAAGATTGAACAATCCTTGTCCGGCAAGGAAATTCACTATCTTCCCAAAGCCAAACTTCCCGCCGATGGTCTCCCGTGGATTAAAGACGGCGATATCATAGCCATCACCACCAACACTCCGGGGCTGGACGTAGCCCACATGGGAATCGCTTTCTATGCAGATGGCAAACTCCTGCTGGTACACGCTTCCTCTACCGACAAGAAAGTGGTCGTCTCCAAAGTCCCCTTGTCCCAAATGCTGAAAGACAATAATAAGTGGACGGGAATACGGGTACTGAGGATGAAGAAATAAAATGAAATCCTATATATGGAAAAGGCGATGAAGATTTGATTCTCCATCGCCTTTTCCATATATAGGATTGTTCGTTCCTATTCCTCCACAACAATATATTCATCAATATTCCGTGTTTCTTTACTGAAGTTCACACCCACTTTCACTAATTTCCTGCCATCCAATGTATAAGGAATCAGATAACCTTTCTCATCTATTTGCTTCAGAGCTGCGTCGGCTGTACCGTCCAGTTTGAACTCAAAAACATAAATAGCGGTAGGGGTATGAACTACTGCGTCCGCACGGCCGCGGCTGCTGCGAACCTCGGACCGGATGAACTGTCCCAGCAAAGTAAACACTACATGAAAAATAACCTGATAATGACGTTCCGTATCATCACTCAACTCGTACGGAATACCGGAGAAGAATATCTTAAGACGCTCCATAAACGCCTCCACATCCCCACTCTTCAATTCACGCATGAATTTAGCGATGTGGAAACCAGTTTCATCATCAGTAACTTTAGTATAAAAAGGAACCAGAAAATTGAGGAAACCATAACAAACTTCATCATTCGGAAATTGAAGCGTATAAAGGCAAACCTCCTTATCATAAGCTTTTATAGTCAAGTAACCGCTCTGATAAATCATAGGCAGAGGATTATTAGCTTCTGCACGATATTCAGAGAAGGCAGAGGCAGTAACCTCTACGCCATTCAGCAAAAGGCGAAGATCATAGTCACTCTTTTTTAATAAATCCACCAAATAAGTAGGTGTACCCGTCTGAAACCAGAAGTTGCCGAACTTCAATTTCTGGAATACATTCAGAAGGCTGAAAGGGTTAAAAAGCCCCACCGAAGTATCTTCACAAAAATGATAGCCGTCATATTTCTTTGCCAAACGAAAAATCGTTTCCTCCAAAGTCAGTTCTTCATTCTCACTTAACCGTTGTATTTCCGGGCCAAATGTTTTTATAAGTTCATCTTGTGTAATGCCGCACAAAGCATTGTATGCTCTATCCATGCTGATATCATTCAGCTGATTCAAGTCACTGAACACACTTACTTGCGCAAACTTGGTCACTCCGGTCAGGAAAACAAAACGAAGATAACGGTCAGCGCTCTTCAAGACACCGTAGAACGCTTTCAATATTTTCCGATACTCATCCAGCAAGTTCTCATCCAAGACCGCTTGAAGCAATGGCTTGTCATACTCATCAATCAGCACAACAACCTGCTTTCCCGTCAGCGTGCATGCCCGCTCTATCACGTAAGCAAAACGCTCCTCCGGACTACGGTCTTCCTTCTCCTGACCATAGAGCAGCTCCCATTTCTCCAGATATTGATTAAGCATAGCCGTCAGGTCAGCAGCAGTTTCATATTTCCGGGCATTCAAGTCAAGATGTAGAACAGGATACTGTTCCCACTTCGTTTCCAACTGTTCGATGGCCAAGCCCTGAAACAAGTCTTTGCGTCCTTGAAAGTAAGCTTCGAAAGTGGAAATGAGCAGACTCTTGCCAAACCGACGGGGACGGCTTAGGAAATAAGGAGTAGAAGTAGATGCTATTTGATAAATCATAGCAGTTTTATCTACATAAAGAAAACCGCCTTCACGTAGTTTATCAAAAGTCTGTATGCCTATCGGCAGCTTACGTATCTGTTCCATGTTATTATTATAACCTGATTGGTGTATGACAAAGGTACGATTTATATTTCAAAAATAAGACGAAAGGCGATGGAGATTTTAGTCTCCATCGCCTTTCATTATTTTACTAATCATCATTTCAGCATTACTCACGTAGACTGGTGCAATCCGAAATACTTCTTCATAAAACAGATATAAAGAAAACAAAGCAAAAGAATTATACCTGCCAAATACCAATAACTGTAACCTAAACACATTATATATCCTACGATGATGATTGCCTGCACTGCCATGTAAATAGAAGAAACCATTATATGGGGAATCTTCAGCTCATTCGCCATAATCTGATACAGATGCTTGCGATGCGGTAGCCCGATATTCTCATGAAGCATCAGGCGGTGAATGATAGTCAGTACACTATCCACACCATAAACGGATAAAAGGACTATCCAACTGAAATCTTCCGTTTCAATGATGAGCCTGCCTATCAGGAAAAGAAGGATAAAGGCAATGCTCACCGAACCCACATCACCGGCAAAGCATTTGGCACGCTTGCGGAAATTGAAGAAACAGAAAACTAGAACGGAACAGATAACGGTATAGATGAAATCCGCTTCCACAAAAGTAACCACCTCCTTATTGATATAGGCCAACGCAGCAAGAATAACCAGAGAATAACCTCCCGTTATCCCATTAATCCCATCCATAAAATTGTAGGCATTGATGATGCCCGTACAGACTATCAAGGCTATGACTATCCACCACCAGGACAAGGAGAACAGCCCCCACTGATAAAACATCATAGCCATAGCAGAGAAATGAAAAAGCAGTCTTGTCATCTGTCCGGTGGATTTTATATCGTCCACGAAGCTGATGAACGTCACCAGTGTCAAGGCAAGCAGGAACCAGGGATATTCAAAGCCACTCGTCAGGAAATAGGCAAACGCCCCGAAATAGAAAATAATCCCACCACCGCGTAAAGTCACTTTCGTATGGGAACTCCGCTCATTGGGATTGTCGATGATATTGCACCTATCAGCTATTCTAAAATAAAAAAGTTCTGCTAAAAACAATAAGATTACAATTATCAATAAATACATGTCTTAAAAGTAAATTATCAAATTAAAAAGGTTTATCTTTGTGAAAAATAGAAAACACGAATGAGCCCTATAAAAAAAATAAAAGTCAACAACCTGGATATTTCCATTTCGATAGAAAGCAATAAAGACGACTACTTCTGTTTAACAGATATCATAAAAGATAAAGAAGGAGAAGATCACATACGAAATTGGATGAGGAATAAAAACACAATTGAGTTTCTAGGTACTTGGGAAATCTTAAATAATCCGGATTTTAAAGGTGTCGAATTCGACACCTTTTTAAATCAAGCCGGACTCAATAGATTTAATATGACTCCCAAAAAATGGATCGAAGCAACCAATGCTATAGGAATAGTCTCTAAAGCAGGTAGAAATGGTGGAACCTATGCACATAAAGATATTGCATTAGAATTCTGCTCTTGGTTCAATCCCACCTTCAAACTATATCTTTTAAAAGAATATCAGCGTTTAAAAGAGTTTGAAAATGACCCATTAAAAGTAGAATGGAAAATTAAGCGCATATTATCTAAGACAAACTATCACTTACATACTGATGCCATAAAAAGCTATATACTTCCTCAATCCAATATGTTAAAAGACTCACAATGGCTAATATATGCAAAAGAAGCAGATTTATTAAATGCAGCGTTATGGGGATGTACAGCCTGCGAATGGAGGGATGCAAATCCTGAATATGCATCAAAAGGCCTTAATATAAGAGACATGGCAAGCATAAATGAATTAGTCGTATTATCTAATTTGGAGTCTTTTAATTCTGAGTTAATCAAGTTATCTATACCCAAACAAAAACGTTTCAAACAACTGCAAGAAATGGCACAAAAACAGATCCAGCAATTGAACACATGGGAAACTGAAAAAAAGTTCAAACAAATAGATAATAATACAAATTTGATAGAATAGTGCTTATTCTATCAAATTCATAGTGAGAACGACTTTATCGTTCTCACTATCCCCTCCTCTGCCCTCACCGGCATTCTGTCAATACCAAGGGCAGCCTTTATCTTCGCATTACTCACCACATAATTCTCTGTCAACTTGCGCAGACGCTCTTCATTTAAAGGCAAATGGAGCAGAGTCCCAAGCCGGGCACAGAATTCCATCAGTCCTCTGTTTATCTTCCAGATATGCGGCTTGCGCTCCAAAGCCCGACACATCAAAGCTATCAGCTTATTCGTGGACAAGGCTTCGTCATCTCCCATGTGGTAGATACCACTCGCTACCTCCTTGGTCAAAAGACCTTCCACCACATAGCAGAGATTGTCTATCGAAGTAAAAGACCTTCTGTTCTCAAAAGCCCCTAAAGGCCAGGGAACACCTTTCCTCACCACATTATAAAGAAGATTCAGATTGCCTTTGTTACCGGGACCATGAATCATGCAGGGACGCAGGATATAAACCTGCTTGTCATCATAAGGATTAGCTTTCAATTTCCCATTCTCAACCTTCAACTTGTCAAGGATGTAATTCTCGGCAGCTATCTTACTTTCCCCATAAGGCCCTACCGGAGCAGGCACCACATCTTCAGTCAGCATATCACCCACCACACTGTCTGCAGCGGCTTTCACAGAACTGAAGAATACGAACTTCTTCGCAGACGATTCCAGAAAGAAATCAAATATCTTTTGAGTCAATCCCATATTGATATCAAAATAGGCTTGGGCAGCAGACCGGTTCTTCGTGTCATGGGCTTTACCAGCCAGATGAATAATGGCATCGAATTCAGGAAGATTCCGCATCGGAAAAGAAGCTGGTTCAATATCCTTCCAGGAGAAAGTCTTTACCACCCCCTCCTTTTCAGGAGCAACAATATCCAGCCCGTAAAGGCTATGACGTTCCTTTAGGGCAACAACAAGATTGGAGCCCACAAAGCCGTGGATTCCAGTGATTAATATGTTCATGGAATTATTCTATAAAATATACTGACCAGAAACGTGATTACCAGTTAGGGACAAAGCCTTTACCGAGGACAAAGGTAGGTCATTTATTACTTGCCAGAAATAGCATATAAGATATTCCTATTTACTCTCTCATTTTACGGGGATTCATGCGATTCATCAGCCCTTGAAAATAAACATTTAAAGGATATGGCAATAAAGAACGGACAAAGGGTATACAAACTCCAATATATGCAATGAAAGACAAATGAAGTCTTCTACAGCCACGTAAACCTATTTTCATTCTATGCCACCCTACTTCTATACTGTTTTTTCTCACACTGTCAGCAAAGAAGCGATAATGCAACAATGGTTCCGAAATATTGGCAAAATGCAATCCTTTTTCTGCACACCTGAACCATAAATCATAATCATCCTGACGCGGACCGGCATCAGGTTTATACCCACCTACTGATAAGATTGCATTTTTTCGATACATCACAGTAGGATGATTCAAGGGACAAGTCCAGACCAGACGAACAATATCCTCATGCGAAACTGGAACCTTTATAACCTCTTCAAGATTATTTCCACATTCGTCAATTTTAGTCGCATAGGCCCCCACAATATCTATCGTAGGATGTGATTGCAAAAAAAGAACTTGTTTCTCAAAACGAGATGGATAGCAAATATCATCTGTATCCATACGAGCCACAAACTCATAGCTACAATGCTTTAAGCCTATATTAAGTGCCTTGCTTAATCCTAAATTATTAGGCAAAGGAATAATTTTAAGCAAATTAGTATCGTAAGAAGATAGAACTTTTTCTAATTCAACAGTGAGAGGTCCATCCTTAATCAATATGATTTCAGAAGGAGGAAGCGTTTGGTTCAGTACACTATCAAGTGCAGACTTCAAATAAATCGGCTTTTCTTTATAATAGACCGAAATCAATACAGAATAGTTAGGTGACATTTATATAAGATGAATTATTTAAGGATCCATAGCTATTCTCAAGCCTTCTGCCATAATTTCGCATAAGATAATATCATAGCTTTTTGAGAAAATTTTTCTTCATAAATAATTCTTGACTTTTCCCCCATTTTTACAAAATCAGGTCTGTCAATCAATATCTTTTCAAACAACTCAGAGAGTTGTTGTTCATCTACATCTACCAAATAGCCTGAAATACCTTCAACAATCATTTCTGGAATACCTGCTATACGAGTAGATATAATGGGCAAACCACAACGCATAGCCTCAATAATTGATATTGGCAATCCTTCGTCTTTAGAAAACAAAATAAAAGCATCCGAGTTAGTCAAATAGTCATTTACTTGGTTTGAGTTGCCCACAAAATAAATATCAGCAGAAAGTGTAGCTGCTACTTTTTCCAAAATATTACGCGAAGGACCATCTCCGACAAAAGTCATGGAAAAAGATTTTTGTTGTTCAGAGGTCAATTTAGATAATGCATGAAGTATGCCTATTTGATTTTTACGATTACACAATGTTCCTACGCATACTAACCTAGTCTGATTGGTTGAAGATATACCCTTACTTCCACCTTCAATATCAGGGATGCCATTATAGACAAATGAAGTCTTTTGCGAAGATATGTGGGGGTAAAGATGACAAAAATTCCAACGTGGGAAATCGGCTACAAAATTTACTTTATCCACTCTATTCAGTACAACATCCTCTATCCTACGTTTCATAATACCAAAAAAACAAGAACGAAACAAAGGGTAATACTCTTCATACATTGACCATAAAGAGCCATTACTATGCAGTGTCAAATACACAGATTTTTTGTTTTTTCTTTTACGCAAATAGTAATAACAAGTAAACAAGTCTTGAAAATGAATAATATCCGGCAATTCATCATTGGGTATTTCATCGAAGGCTTCTACTATCCGTTTGGAATATCGTAATCCAGAAAAATAAATCATAGCATACGTCATGAGATGGCTATATTTAGCATATCTCATCAACTTGTTTTTTAGTGACGCTTTCCTCTTGATTTTATCATTGTTAGAAAAATTTCTTACTTCACCATGTACATCGTCAAGTGTGAAAGTTGATAGTCCGATTCCCTGATTCGCAAAATCATTGATGCAACTTCTTAACCCAAAGACAAACCGTGCAGCCCCATTAGGTGCTTTTATCCATCCGGGGAAAATAATCGTTACTTTTTTCATTATACTCCTATTTTCATTCATTCCATTCTAAACTTTCTTTGTGATTACAGCGTGTAAAAGGTTCTATTCCATTATTATGACTGACTCGTTTGTTAAGAGGAGGCAATTGCATATAATCGCCAAAATATTCGCGCAAATAAGTATCATAATTACATGGGATATTAAACATCTCTCCTTCAAACTCGTGACGTTTCAAAGGGAAAAGAACATCTTTGGATAAAAGCTTATACTCATTTATTTCCATGGCCCAAGCCAAGCTATCGGCTTCCTCCATTGTTTCAGCATGGAAAAAGTCATTGAGCCAATTATAAAGAGGAATATGTGAATATCTAATAAAACGTTTCATCAAATACCCCACTGTACGTTGCAAAAAAGCTCCATGTCTTACTACTGAATAATTGGTATCGTGAAGAAATAATTTCAGATGCGATTGCCACCATGAATGTTTTACATAATCAAAAGGGAAAATATCTAAAAATATACCTTTATGACATTTCAATCGTTCATACATTGGCTCATGAAAAGTACTGTATTTATCACGTAATTTCGCAAAAAACATGGGATAATCAGAATCTGTTTCTCTGGTTTGCAGGTAGATATCATCGCGTAATTCAGTTTTTGCAACTTCTAAAAAACGATAATAATCATTACGCAACATCGCTACATCAATATCATCGTCCCAAGGAATAAATCCACCATGACGAATAGCTCCTAACAAAGTTCCTCCATCAAGCCAATAAGGAATATCATATTTTGTACAAATGCGATCTAACTCTCTAAGTAATTTAAGCATAATAAGTCTGGCTTGCTCATTCACATTCTTACCTTTTTCACGGTCATCTTTCAGCATTATCTTAATATTTTAAATTTTCTAATGTAATATGCTCTTGCCACTAATAATGAAATATTAGTTATAAGCTGTATAATCAAAATTGATAAAAGATTGGTATGCAAGTTGAAAATAAATACAAATAACATGCATGCAACGTAAACCCCCAAAGAGCACCACATGGTTATGTTAAATGCTTTAAAATAGCCAGCTGCAACCAAGATGGGACTACCTTGCAAATAAATGATAGAATTGGTAACTATCAGCGGAGAAAGAATATATACTATTTCAACAGAGGGTTCCATCAACCCTTTGCCCAAAAGTTCAACTCCCCAAGGTGCCAGCAGCACACACAGCCCCCATATCAGTATAGCAACCCAAAAAGATATTGCCATAACCTTACGCATTAATCGAAAATTACGTTCAGATGCCACTTTAGGATAGAGAACTTGATTAAGAATCATTATAGGAAAAGAACCTAAACGAACTATCTTATTAGCTAAGTCATAATATGCCACTTCCTGCATACCAATAAAATTGCCAAGCAAAATAGCATTGCTTCGTTCTATTATCATATCAGCAATACGTGAATAAAAAATGGAAGTAGAGCGTTTGAAACGATACACCACATTGCGCATTTTTACCCCTATCAGCCTAACCTTATATTTCTCAAACATCACATACAATCCATAAGCAGTGCCAAACAAGCTACCAAGACTGAACAAAATAGGATAATACAGATAGTCGGCTTTCGAATGAATGAACACAACCATCAATATCACAAAAACAAGTTTACAAATCAACTGAAAATAGGTAACATACTTCAGTTCTTGTATTCCTTGAAAAAACCAACCCGGGAATAATACAGAAGCTATGCAATGTCCTGAAAAAAGGATATAAAGCATTTTCATCTTTACATCAAATAACATTAATGCTCCCACTAATAGCGACAGCAAAAACATACAAAATATAAAGCGAATGTAAAGCACCGATGATACAATCTCATTCAATCTGTGCTTGACATGTTGATATTGGGCTACATCTTTCACCGCAGAGATATCAAATCCCCATGCAGCCACCATTTCAATATATGTAATTACCGTAAACGAAAATACAATGTAGCCATATAATTCATCACCCAGTTTACTAATAATATAAGGATAAGTAATTAATGGTAAAAACAAAGCTA
>OHBX01000941.1_pt1 | contig 13231 bp, 10 predicted proteins | sample 1577441 | NCBI WGS metagenome assembly OHBX01 (sample SAMEA3879561, study PRJEB24766) | human gut metagenome | biome: human-associated habitat; feature: feces | place: USA | collected 1985/1987 | reverse complement strand
AAAATTCAGCGGCTTCATATCTTCTTTGCCCTGCTGATCCCCGATATGTCCTATGAGGAAAAACAGCTTTTGGACGATGCCCTGATTCGTACCTACGCACGGAAAGGTATCACCCATGATAACGCTTCTCTCAGTGATCCGGATAACCCCAACGTTTACCGCCAGATGCCTGTGCTGGGCGACCTCTACGACGTTCTGCGGGAGGAAAGCGATACCAAACGCCTTTCCAACATCATCAACCGCTTTGTACACGGCTCGGCCAGCACCTTCAACCAGCAGACCAATGTGAATCTGGACAACAAATTCACGGTGCTGGACATCTCGGAACTCAGCGGTGATCTACTGCCTATCGGGATGTTCGTAGCTCTGGATTTCGTGTGGGATAAAGCCAAAGCCAACCGCACGGAGGAAAAGGCCATCTTCATCGACGAATGCTGGCAGCTCATCGGCGGCGGCTCCGGCACCTTCGGCGTCGGCAACCGTCTTGCGGCCGAGATGGTGCTGGAGATCTTCAAGACCATCCGCGCCTATTCCGGCAGCGGCATTTGCGCGACGCAGGATCTGAACGACTTCTTCTTCCTGGACAACGGCAAGTACGGCAAGGGGATTATCAACAACTGCCGCACGAAAGTCATCTTGAACCTGGAGGACGAGGAAGCCCAGCGCGTTCAGCAGGTATTGCATCTCTCCGAAGCGGAGGTCATGGAGATCACCCACTTTGAGCGGGGCAATGGCCTGATCAGCAGCAATAACAACAATATCACAGTGGAAATCAAAGCCAGCCCACTGGAACGCGACCTTATTACCACAGACCGCCGCGAGCTGCTTGACCTGCTGCGCCGCATGAAGCGACCGGAAGCCTAATACGGCGTTTATACGGAGATAACACGCATTACAAAATCAATACGCATATAATACGGAGTTAATACGCATTACGGAGGTGATGCCGCCTATGAGAAACAGAGAGCAGATCTATGGACAGGAGGCCGCAGAGCTGCTGCGGAACATAACCGTCTATCACTGCATGCGCCGTGACCAGCTTCTACGCCTGTATCCGGGCAAGGAGGACGTCATTGAAAACCTACTGCGCTATCTGGTCAGGCAGCAGCGGATATTCTATAACACTGACCGGGATTGCTATGGAGACGTCCCTAACTGCCGCGAGGACAGAGAACTGACAGCGGCGCTGTGGGTGCTGCTGGACTTCATCGAGAAGGTGGAGTATCACAGCCCTGACAATATGCCGGCAAAGCTGGTATTCTTCGCCGATGGCGAGGTATATGAGGTCGTCTATGTAGGCCCGGGTAAGGAAGCGTTGCTGCAGCACGCGCTGGCCGCGGAAGATGATTCCGGGCAACGGCTCGTTATCATTGAGGAAGAAGACCAAATGCAGCACCTGCACATCCCTCATATCGCCGCCTACTGCATGGTGGATGAGCAGGGCTGCGTACAGTACTTCAGGAAGGAGGAACCTTGTGGACAGAGCCACCCTCTCGCAGCGGATAGAGAGCATTTTGAATGAGATCACCCGCCTGTCCAACACGCTCTACGCTATGGACAACACGAATATCCAGCGGCATTCAGATAACTATGAAATGCTGTCCACAGAGGCCGCACTGCGGGGTGAGGTCATTGCCTGCCGGCTGCGGCACCTGATCTATGAGACGACCACCATCCGAAAAGCCGAGTATCTGACATCGGCTGGTGTCATGCAGGGCATCTCTGTTATAGAGAAAGATGGCATACTGGAAATCACGCTCCCCTGCCTACTGCCTAAGAAGAGCAAGAAGCATAGCTGCGAGTATCTGACAGACCCCATCTACTACACGCTTAGTAAGTATGCGCAGACACACACGCTGCCCAAGTTCCGGCACTGTGTTGTCTGCTTTTCTCACATCTACAGCCGCGAGCTGTCCTCCAACCGGGTGCGTGACTATGACAATCTGGAGCTCAAGCAGTTTTTGGATGTGATTGCCACCTTCATTATGGAGGATGATACAGGTCTGCTGTGCGATGCCTATAACACGACGGAGATCGGCGACGGTGACTGTACCCGCGTGTCGGTGATGGATAAGGAGCGTTTTCAGGGCTGGCTTTCGGACCGCGAGAATCGGCTCAGATCTATATCCGATTTATAGTGTTTCGACCGTGTCAAAAACAGTACACATGACGATGGTACGGCAAAGCCTGTATTTCCGGGCATTTTCACATGATCGGTGCGGGCGAAAAATACCGTGGTCATGGCAGTCTGGGTACTGCACACCAGAAGGAGGTGGTCAGTATGAGTACCCTACCACAGAAAGCTCCCGGTAGCCTATCACAAGCCTATCAGCTATTGGCGCTGGTCGCCCTGTCCGGTGAGCTGCCGGCCAGCCAACTGAGCAGGCTCGCCGGTGGCACCAGCTACAAAGAGAACGTGGTCAAGTCGCTGAAGCGTCAGCGGCTTTTGCTGTCCTACTACAAGAACGGACTGCGTGGATACCGGCTCACCGCCGCGGCGAAAAAGCTGCTGCTGGAGCACAACCCGGAGAGGTTTTCTTTCTACCTGTCCGGAGCCTGTGCCACCAACCACATCAGGAGTGAGCCGGAGCAGAGGCTTCGACTCCACCGTGTCTCTCAGACATTGATCACCATGCGTAACGCCAACGTTAGTATCTTCCGCGATGAAAAGCTAGGCGTATTCCGTCCCGGTGAAACAGCGACTGGTAGCATCTGCACCCCTGCCTTCTACTCATCCCGTGAGATCAAGGAGATGGGGACAACCTTTGTTAAAATCCGTGGTGCCCGGTCCGTGGGCGTTTTGCTGACACCGCAGCATATCCACGTGGTTTACAACATGGGCAACGCGCTGATGAAATGGAGCTATAAAGCTGAGATGCGGACAAAGGCACTCATGCAGACGGTGCTGTGCCGTGAACGAATGCCGCACCAGTACCACCCGGATGCGGTGCGGGGTCTCCTGCTGGGTGATAGCATGGAGCTGGCCTATGAGCTGCTGACTGATCAGTGTGGCAAAAACTATTTCGTTCTGGATGGCAGCTATGAGCGATTCTGCTTCTTGACCAACGACCATCATGGAGAGGTGCTGCTGCGCCTTCTCTGTGATAAAGAACTAGACAATGACCTGCGCGAGCTGCTGCTCCTTGATCTGGAGCCCCGGCAGCTGAGTGAAACAGTGGAGAATGACGCCATGACGCCGGATGGTGCGCTGGTGCTGTTTGCCTATGACTGTGACCTGCCGCGGATCAGGCGGTTCGATACGGCACTGCGGCTTCAAGACCGCTATGGCATCCTGATCTGCTTCGACCATCAGGCCGAAGTGCTGCGCCGCTACTGCGGCGACAGGGCTGTTGTGCAGGCCATTGACTTTGCTGCGTTCGAGAGGAGGTTTTTCCCGTAGAAAAAAAGAAACTGCGAACTCTGCTATTCGCCCTCCCGCTATTTCTATCAGGGCTGCTGTTTGGCGGCGGCTATCTATCGCAATTCGCCCGGAACTATCAACAGTGGAAGGATGCGGGCGGAACGCCAGGCGACGGAAGCTCCCCGGCCGCGCCGGTGCTGTCCTTCTCCGCCTGCTGCGAAGCACTGTTCAGTAAGAGCGGGCTCATCGGCGTAGGGCTTTGCCTGTTGCTGCTGGGCCTGCTGATCGTCATGGTGATGCGCATGGGCTATTCCGATGTTGGGGAGTATGACGCGGAGCGCAACCTGACCTACTCCAACAAAGGCACCTATGGAACGGCTGGTTTCATGGAGAAAGCGGAGATGAAGGGCGTCCTTGATCTGGTGTCCGATATCCGCAAACACAGCGGCGTCATACTGGGCAAGCTGGACAATCAGGTGGTATGTATTCCCGAGAACTCCCGGCTTAACGGCAATATCGCCGTGTTCGGCGCCAGCGGCTCTATGAAAACGCGAGCCTACTGCATCAATCGCATTTTGCAAAGCGCGTCCGAGGCCCACAACGGCCACAAGGAGTCCTTGATCATCACCGACCCAAAATCGGAGCTTTACGAAAAGACCAGCGAATATCTGCGCAGCAAGGGCTACGTGGTAAAGGTGTTCAACCTGATCCAGCCGGAGAACTCTGATTCATGGAACTGCCTGGCGGAGATTGAGGGTGATGAGCTGATGGCGCAAATCTTCTGCGACATTATCATCAGGAATACCGGCAGCGAAAAGGGCGACCATTTCTGGAACGCCGCGGAGATGAACCTGCTGAAAGCGCTGGTACTGTATGTGGCGCTGGGTTATCCACCGGAGAGCCGGAATATCGGAGAGGTCTACAAGCTGTTGGTGCTGAACGCGGAGAAAGAACTGGACAACCTTTTTTCCATGCTGCCTGCCAGCCATCCTGCCAGAGCGCCCTATGCGCTGTTCAGCCAATCCTCAGATACGGTGCGCAGCGGCGTTATCATTGGGCTGGGCAGCCGCTTGCAGGTGTTTCAGAATCGGCCCATCTGCCAGATCACCAGCCATGATGAAATTGATATGGAGCTGCCGGGCAAGCAGCCCTGTGCCTATTTCTGTATCACATCCGATCAGGACAGTACCTTTGATTTTCTCACGTCCCTGTTTCTGTCCTTCGCGTTTATCAAGCTGATCCGTTACGCGGATAAAAACTGTGCCGACCGCAGGCTGCCAGTCCCCGTTCATGTGCTGGGCGAAGAGTTGACAGCCTGCGGCGTTATTCCAGACTTGAGCCGGAAGATCAGTGTAATCCGCTCGCGGGGCGTCAGCATGAGCTGCGTGTTTCAGAATCTGGCGGGCTTGCAGAACCGGTATCCCTACAACCAATGGCAGGAGATATTGGGCTGCTGCGACTATCAGCTTGCACTGGGCTGCACCGATGAGCTGACTGCCAAATTCCTCAGTGACCGCACCGGGGAGGTCAGCGTCCATGTCTCCAGCAAGGCCAAGCAGTTGGGTACATGGCGTATCAGCAACTACACGCCGGAGTTCCGCGAAACCAGCGGCGTGGGCAAGCGCAAACTACTGACTATGGATGAGGTGCTGCGCCTGCCGGTAAACCGCGCGCTGGTCATCGCACGCGGCAACAAGGTGCTGCAGGTAGATAAGTACGACTATACCAATCACTATGAGGCAAAGAAGCTGCGGGACTGCAAGGCCTCCGCCCATATCCCGGAATGGCGTAAAAGCCCTGTGTTTTCGCCCGCACCGAAACAAACAGAGCAGCCTATTAAGTCAAAGAAGGTGCCGAACAGGCGCAGTGAGTTTGTAAAAACCGATAAGGATTCCATCATGTCAACCAAAATGTGAGCTAAGGAGGAAAGTAATATGCCGAGAAAGAAAACAGAAGAACTTGCCGTGATGCCGGAAGCACCGGCACTGCCCATCGTCTCCGAGGATGCGGCAGAACAGCCGGTGGCAGAAGAGTGTTTGCCGGAAACCGTAGCCAATCCTGTTGTGGAGGATACTGTACCTACAGAGAGTGTTCTCGCTGAGCCTGCGGAAGTGGTGACTGTGCCGGAGGATCCCCAGCCCTCTGAAAAGCCGAAGCGCACTGTCCGCAAACGAACCATTGCAAAAAAGACGGTAGAGGTGGAGAAGCAGGCTACGCCGCCTACTGAGGATGCTGCCGCCTCTGCTGAACCTGCCCCTGCCGCTGTCCAGCAGAGAGATATTTTGACATTGGATGCCCGGGGCGAAGCGGAAACGCAGGCGCAGATGGAGGACATTATCTGGCACGAGATCCACAATGCCTACCGCACCCGGCGCATGCTCTCCGGTATGCTGAGCGGCATTGAAAGGACGGAGGCGGGGAAAACCATTGCCATTGTGGACTACAAGGGATTCCGCATTGTGATCCCCTTGAAGGAGATGGTGCTGGACTTCCCGGCAGATATGTACGGTGCTGACTATAATGAGATGATCCTCCGACACCAGAAGATCCTCAATAAGATGCTGGGCGCAGAGGTGGATCTTATGGTCAAGGGCATCGACGCCAAAAGCCGAACCGTTGTTGCCAGCCGAAAGGACGCCATGCTGAAGAAGCAGCAGATCTACTATTTCGGTAAGGACAGTGACGGACAGTATCGTATCTATGACGGGCGCGTGGTAGAAGCCCGTGTGATCGCTGTGGCGGAGCAGGTCGTCCGGGTCGAAGTGTTTGGTGTGGAGACATCCATTCTGGCTCGCGATCTTTCGTGGGACTGGATCGGCGATGCTCATGACCGCTATGCTGTGGGAGACAAGGTCCTGGTACGCGTGCTGGAGATTGACCGCACAGAGCCGGAGCGTATCAGGATTAAAGCCGACATCAAAAGCGTATCCGGCAACAGCAAGAATGACAATCTCCAGAAATGCCGTATTCAGGGCAAATATGCCGGGAAGGTCACCCATATCCATAAGGGCGTTGTGTATATCCGCCTTAGCAACGGTGCCAATGCCATAGCACATTCCTGCTATGACCGGCGCAGACCCGGACGAAAGGATGATGTCAGCTTTGCCGTTACCCATCTGGATGAGGAACACGGCGTTGCGCTGGGGATCATCACCCGAATTATCAAGCAGCATGTCTGATCTGACACGGTATCGGCAGGGTATGGCAATGGATTGGCACTGTTTTGCGATTTCACCGTAAATCACCATGTGCTATACTTGGTACAGTCAAAATTGTAAAGACCGCCGGGTGGTAACTCGGCGGTCTTTCGCATACAGGAAGAGGGTGTTTTATATGTGGTAGGCAGAGCAGCGTTTCGCGCCCGAGCGGCAAATGCAATCACCGCAAAACCCAAACAACAGTACATAGTGTTGAAAAAGGCGAGGCTCCAGTCGTAAATATCTTCAAAGCACATTAAACAGTGCTGCGATATTTACGTAAAGGAGAGAACGCCCATGAGGAGAAAAAGAATGCGTTTAGTTTCACTTATTTTGAGTGCCGTGTGTCTGTTAGGCTGCGCAGTCCAGCCGGCACCGGTCTCGGATTCGTCTGAGTCCAACACCAAGGTCTCTGCCTATGCAGCAAGTCAGGCCGAGCAGAACGAAGAGGAGCGCACGGTGGCCGAATCTCTGCTGCCGCAAACAGAAGATGGAGGCGATACATCCGAGAGCAACGTCGCTCCTGAGCGGGCGGGTGCGGAGAATGCGGATAACGCCGCAGAAAAGCAGCCTACAACCGCTGAAACGGCACCGCCCACTACCCCTGAACAGCCGGCAACACCCGCGCCTGTGCCGGAGGATAAACCTGCTCCCGCACCCACACCGGCACCTACACAGAAACCGGCAGAGAAGCAGGAGGAAGAATCTGCGCCTGTGCCTACGCCCGAACCTACGCCCACGCCGAAGCCTGCCGCCAGCGAGAACATCTACTCCATCGCGGAGGCTATCCGGGCGGGCAACGAGTACGCAAGAGCGCAGTACGGCGTGACCATCGACACCGGCATGACTGCCGCTGACTCCAGCTTCTTCCCCGGCACGGCAGACAGCGTGGCATGGCTGGCGGAGAACGGCGGACAGGCGGCACTGACCGCCGCCGTAAAGGGTAACGTGGACGCCACCTTCGCCTGCCTCGCCGCCATGGACGGCGCGGAAACGGTCAGTGCGTATGCGCGGTTCAACTGCACCGCCCGCTACGATGCGGCATCGGACGAATACATCGTGGTGGTGCTGTACGGATAAACCAACTGAATACCCGACCGAAAGACCGACAGCGTGAGCTGCCGGTCTTTTGCGTTGGGAGAAAGGACGAGCATGAAGAAAACAATTCCTAAGCTGTTGACGCTGGTATGCCTTTTAGTAGCAATCATGGGTCTGTCCATCGTGACCGCCCACGCAGCCACGGTCACAGGCACGATCAGCGGTGGTAACGAGTACCGTTACCATGAGGACAAAACGCCCGTGCCGCAATGGGGCGCATTTACCAGCACAAAGCTGAAATACTTTACCAGAGATGATACGGGCGTAACGGTGCCTGCCTACTGTATGGAGCCATCCGTTCGCTCTGCCAGCGGTGATCTGAGCTACTCCTCCACCAGTTGGAGCAGCCTGAGCTGGAATCAGCGGTACGCTGTGACGCTGGCACTCTCCTACGGCTACGGCGGTAACTATGATTTTTATGGTATCCATCCCGACTGCGCGCAGCTGGCGACACAGGCGGTGATTTGGGAGTTCGTGTGCGGCTACCGCAGCCCGGTGTACCCCTACACGCTGTACGACACCACCTGCGCCAACCTGTTCCACTACGCCGGCGACGGCGTGCAGGAGGCGTATGACATCCTTATTGACCGCATTATGGGTCATGGCGTGATTCCCAGCTTTGCGGTGAAATACCGCAATCAGCTTTCGGACGCCAATGCCATTACGCTGACATGGGACGGCAGTCAGTATGTGGGTACAGCCACCGATACCAACGGTGTGCTGTCGCAGTACTACTTCCGGACCAATATCAGCGGCGTAACCGTCAGCCAGCGGCGTAATGTACTGACCGTGACGGCCACAAAGGACGCTGCAGCGCAGCTGAACGGTTATATCAGCAGCGACTACGGCTACGCACTGGATGTGGAGGGCACGGAGTCCGTGCTGCTGGAGCCCAGCAATGGCAGCAATTATCAGGCTTGCGCCGCGCTGACCTCACTGCCCGACCCCGTGTGGGCGTACATTCATTTTAAGGTCAAAATTGTGGAGGAGAAAGGCAGCCTGACCATCAATAAGGTGGACGCGGAAACCGGCAAGGCACTGGCAGGCGTGACCTACCGGCTATTTGATGCCAATGGTAAAAAGGTGGCTGACATGACCACCGGTGCAGACGGTAAGGCAGTGTTCAAGGATCTTCCACAGGGCAAGTATAGCTATCAGGAGATCAGCGCGCCCAGCGGCTATGTGGTGGACAACACCAAGTATCAGATCGCCATTACGGCCACGGCACTGAACATTACACAAAAGAGAACCAACACACCTGCCAAGGCCAGCATCGAGATCGTCAAGGTGGACGCTGATCACAAGACACCGCTGCAAGGCGCGGGTTTCCGACTGTATGATGCTTCTGGTAAACAGGTCGCGGAGGGCTATACGGATGCCAACGGCAAGCTGACCTTTTCCGGTTTGCGACTGGGCAGCTATACCTACAAGGAATTCAAAGCACCGGACGGATATGTTTTAGATACCACGGCGTACTCCGCTGTGCTGAACCAAAACGGGCAGGTGCTGAAGGTCACTCGCGAGAATATGCCGGTCAAAGGCAGTATTGAGGTCTTGAAGGTGGACGCAGAAACCAAGCAGCCGCTGGGCGGTGTGGTGTATCGTCTTTTCGACGCCGATGGCAACAAGATCGCGGATGGCACGACCGATGCTACCGGCAAGGTGACATTCTCTGGCCTGAGACTCGGCAAATACTTCTACCAGGAGATCAGTACCGTGGATGGCTATGTGCTGGACGAGACCAAATACGATTTCAGCCTAACCACAGCAAACCTCAACATCAAGGTCACCCGCGAGAACGCACCCGCCAAGGGCAGCATCACCGTCCGCAAGGTGGACGTTGCCGGCAGTCCTCTCGCTGGTGTGGAGCTGCTGTTGGAAACCTCCGCAGGTGGCAAGACATGGACGGAGGTCAGCAGAGTGACCACCGACAAGACCGGCATCGCCAAGTGGGACAATCTCAAGCTTGGGGCGAAGTACCGCGTCACCGAGGTCAAAGCACCCGCAGGCTATACCCTGCTGCCCGAGCCGGTATCGGTGGATGCACTGACGGCGGACGCGCCGGACATTACCGTGACCCTCTGCAACAATGCGGGATTCGTCCTGCCGTTCACGGGCGGAACGGGATTTACAACCTATTTCCTGTTTGCAGCACTCATGCTTTGCATGGGTGTTTATTTTTGCAAAAAATCTGATTTTATGAAGGAGACAGCTAAATGAAAAAGATCCATCGCGTGTTGGCACTGCTGTTGGCGGCGCTTATGGCCCTTGGGCTGATGACCACAGCATTTGCCGCAACAGATTCTGCGCCTACCATCGACCCCGGCAAGAAAGCATCCCTTTCCGTCTACAAGTACGACATCACCAAGGCCAGCAACGACGGCGCGTGGGATGCTGAGTCCTACGTTTCCACCGGCCTGCATGACGACACGGTTATCGACAAGCTGAGCAAGTACGCCATTCAGGGCGTGGAGTTTACCTACCTCCGCGTCGCTGACATTGCCATGAACAGTGAACTGGTGGATGGCCAGCGTCGGGTGGGTGTGCTGTATGGATTCGACAGTTCCGACCGCAGCACCGCCGTGCTGTCTGCCATCGGTCTGACCGCCGCAGACGCCCACAAGACCGACAACAGTATCAACTACTTCACCAGCGATATGCTCAACAACAAGCTGACCACCGCGCTGACTGCCAATGCCACCACTGTCAAGAACGCGCTGGAAACCGCCGTGAAGAACGGCGGCGTGGCTATGTCCGAAACGGATGCCACCGGCCACACTTCTGTTTCCAATATGGAGCAGGGCTTGTATCTCGTTGTGGAGACTCGCGTCCCTGAGAATGTCACCAGCACCTGCAATCCTTTCTTCGTATCTCTGCCCATGACTACCATCGACGGCACGGCATGGAACTACGATGTGACTGTTTACCCCAAGAACCAGACCGGTAACCCTACACTGGATAAGACCGTGCGCGAGGATAAAAACTCCACCGGCAAGAATACCGGCAGCCTGACCGACATCAAGGACGGTTACGCTCATACCGCTACCGCCTCCGTGGGCGACACCGTGGATTATCAGATCATCAGCACACTGCCCACCATCACCTCCAAGTCATCGGCTCTGAGCGAGTACACCTATGTGGACACACTGAGCAGGGGCATTCGCTACAACAAGAACGATGTGGTCATTGAGTTCTTTAAGGACGCTGGCTGCACTGACAAGATCACCACCTGGGATGAAAATTCCGGCAAGTTCACCGTGGCCTATGATGATGCACAGAACATTATGACCATCAAGATGACGGAGATCGGCCTGTCGGAGATCAACGAAGCGACTGCTGTTTACACTGATAGTATCAAGCGCGGTTATTCCGACTGCACCATGCGGATTACTTACGCCGCCACCCTGACCGCCGATGCCGAGTTGGGCGATACCGACAACCCCAACGAGGTTGAACTGACGTGGCGCAGAACGAATAACACCTACTTTGATACCCTCAAGGACTGCTGCCATGTGTATACCTACGGTATCGACGTTCTCAAGCAGTTCTCTGACAACGGCGGCAATGTGCGGAACGTGAAGTTCCGGCTGCACAACGATACTGACGACTGCTATATCATCGCGGAGCAGAAGGATGGCATCTACTACGCCAAGGGCTTTGCTGCAAAGAAAGCCGACGCCACTACCTTCGTTCCCAATAGCAGCGGTCACATCGTGGTCAAGGGGCTGGAGGACGACACCTATTCTCTGACCGAAACTGCCACCGATAAGGGCTATGTGCTGCTGAAGGAAGCGGTCAAAATCGTTATCAAGACCAGCGAGAACGGCCAGTGTGAGAAGTGCGGCGCAAAACTGCTGACCGCCTCCGCCATCGTCAACGGCAAGGATGTCACCATGACGGATGGCAATGCCGTCGTGCCGCTGACTGTGGTCAACAACCCCGGCTTCGACCTGCCAAAGACTGGTGGCTACGGCACGTGGATGTTCACTGTCGGCGGCGTGGCTCTGTTGGGCGCGGCGGCTTTCATCGTGGTGAAGTCCCGCAAGCGTAACCAGTGAAGCGCTGGCTGTTGGCGGCAGCTTGCGGCGTTGCGGCGCTGGGACTGCTGCTTTACCCGTTGGTGGGAGAACTTCTGAGTGAGAAATACCACTCGGACATCGAAACCGCCTACACCGCAGTTATCGCGGACACCGATGACGCCGAGCTGACCGTTCAGCGTGAAGCCGCGCAGCAGTACAACGCCATGTTGTCCGGCGCGGCGACCATTGCAGAGGGAGAGGCATCTGCCCCTCCCTTGGCCTATGCCCAGCAGCTCACGGTGGGCGGCGTCATGGCCTATGTGGACATCCCCAAAATCAACGTATATCTGCCGGTGCAGCACGGCACGGACGCGGACACGCTGGAGCGTGCCGTGGGTCATGTGGTCGGCACATCTCTGCCGGTGGGCGGCAGCAGCACCCATGCGGTGCTGTCGGCCCACAGCGGCATGGCGAGTTCCAAGCTGTTTTCGGACATCGACCAGCTTACAGAGGGCGATACATTTTACATCCATGTGCTGGGTGATACGCTGGCATACAAGGTAGACGCCATCCACACGGTACTGCCCACAGACACGAGCCTGCTGCAAATTGAGGATGGCAAGGACTATGTAACGTTGGTGACCTGCACGCCGTTCGGGGTCAATACCCACCGACTGCTGGTGCGAGGCCAGCGGGTGCCGTATGTGTCGGAGCAGGAAGCGACTGCCGCCGTGGAAAAACCTGTGGCATCCTCGTGGACGCGGAACTACCTTACCGGTCTGGGTATCGGCCTTGGCGCGGTAGCTGTTGCAGGCAGCGGATACTTCCTGATGAGGAGGAAACGCCATGCGTAAGACATCTCTTGTGCTGGCGGTGCTGCTGGCCGTGGCGGGCATCTGCGTGATGCTGTGGCCGATGTTCACAGGACACAGGCTTCAAGCCGACACGAACGAAGCCGTACAAAACTTCCTTGAAGAACGGAAGCCGGAGCAGCAGTACCCCGAACTGCTGGCGGCTCTACAAGAGTATAACCGCCAGCTTTACGCAGAACAGCAATCCAGTCTTATTGATCTGGAAGCCTGCGAGACACCCGCCGCCGACCTGACTGCCTACGGCGTAGCTGACGAGATCATAGGCGTCTTAGAGATACCTGCTATGGAGCTTATCATGCCGGTCTATCTGGGCGCGTCCGATGCTCACCTTGCCGCAGGCGCAGCAGTGCTGGGCAACACCTCCGCGCCTATCGGCGGCGACAACACCAACTGTGTCATCGCCGGCCACCGGGGCTGGCGCGGCGCAGACTACTTCCGGCATATCGACCGCTTGCAGGCGGGCGATACCGTTACGCTGACAAATCTATGGGAGACGCTGACCTACACCGTAGCTGACATTCGGATCATCCAGCCCCACGAGGTGGACAAGATCAAAATTCAGCAGGGCCGCGACCTTCTGACGCTTCTGACCTGCCATCCCTACGCTTCGGGTGGGCGGCAGCGGTTTGTGGTGTACTGCGAAAAACTGCCCACCATGAGCCAATCACGGTGAGCAGTTTTATT
>OHBX01000933.1_pt1 | contig 13289 bp, 13 predicted proteins | sample 1577441 | NCBI WGS metagenome assembly OHBX01 (sample SAMEA3879561, study PRJEB24766) | human gut metagenome | biome: human-associated habitat; feature: feces | place: USA | collected 1985/1987 | reverse complement strand
TCAGTTAAAATTCATCTATATTTTAGAAAAAGCTGATTGCACAAAGGTGTTTGCAAAAAACGACACCTGATATTCAAAAACAGCATAATTCTTTGTAAAATCTTGAAACAGCTAATATTCAGATATATAATGTTAAGAAAATAAGTGCAATGAAGGAAGAGCATAAGATATAGGAGCGTTACGAATGAGAATATGTTATAATAAGCTTCAAAAACTTATGATTGATAATCAGATGAAAAGACAAGATTTAATGCGGGCAGCAGAGATTATATCATATGCAATAACTAAAATAAATAAGAATGAACCGGTATCTCTTGAGGTATTGATGAATATATGTCAGGTGTTCCATTGTGATATCGGAGATATATGCGAGGTTGTTTTGGACGAGTGAATGAGGAGGTCTGAAGATGGCAACAATTAGCAAGAAAAATATGTTTAATGAAGCTACCCGTGTTCAAATGCCGGCAATGGTTCATTTAACACGACTTGGTTATACTTATTTTGGAAAAATAACTGAAGATATGGCTGGTACAGTATATGACCCTGATACGAATATCTTAATTAATGTTTTCAAGGAACAGTTTGCACGACTTAATCCAACTCATGTAGGAGAAGTGGAACAGACATTGAAAACTATTAGGCAGGAATTAGATAATGATGATATAGGGTATAGTTTTTATAAGCATTTATTGTCTGTTTCTCCTATTAGGTTGGTGGATTTTGAAAATCCAAAGAATAATACATATCATTTTACTGCCGAGTTCACTTGTAAGCGTGACCAAGATGAATTTAGACCAGATATTACATTGTTTGTGAATGGACTTCCACTTGTATTTGTTGAAGTAAAGAAGCCGAATAATTACGGCGGCATGGTTGCGGAAAGCAAAAGAATGAACCAAAAGAGATTTCCTAATAAAAAATTTAGGAGATTTTTAAACATTACGCAATTGATGATTTTTTCTAATAATATGGAATATGACACTATGGGTGGCATTGTTCCGGTTCAAGGGGCTTTCTATTGTACGACAGCAAAACAGTCTGCACCGTTCAACTGTTTTAGAGAAGAAAATCCTGCTAATTTGGACATTGCACCTTATAATGCAGATTTTCCATATATAGATATTGACCCACTTGTGGAAAAGAGAATTTTGACTGATTTTAATTGTCAGGTTATCCATACTTCTCCAGAGTATCAAACAAACTTAGATACCTATACACCGACTAATCGTGTATTGACGTCTATGTGTAGCCATGAAAGACTGCTATTCATATTGAAATATGGAATCGCCTATGTTCGTTTTCATAAAGAAATAAATGGAAGGATAGAGTTTATTGAGCAGAAACATATAATGCGTTATCAACAGATGTTTGCAGCTTTAACAGTCAGAAGTAAGATTGATGAAGGTGTTAATTCAGGCATTATATGGCATACTCAGGGTAGCGGGAAAACAGCTCTTTCTTATTATCTTACTTATGTTCTATCTGATTATTTCAGCAAGCAAAATAAAGTTGCGAAGTTTTATTTCATTGTTGACCGTCTTGATTTGCTGAAACAGGCTTCAGAAGAATTTGAAGCTCGTGGATTAGTTGTAAAAACAGCAAGTTCCCGTGCTGAACTTATGGAACAGTTCCGTAACAATCAGGCACAAGAAGGAAATACAGGAAAACCTGAAATTACGGTTGTAAATATACAACGTTTTGCTGAAGATGGGTCAAAGGTTGACCTTCCCGCTTATGCAACGAATTTACAGAGAGTGTTTATTATTGATGAAGCACATAGGGGATATAAACCAGAAGGTTCATTCTTGGCTAATCTTCTTGATGCAGATAAAAACGCGATAAAGATTGCATTGACAGGAACACCACTTTTGAAAGAAGAAAGAGAATCTTGGAGAGTTTTTGGTAATTATATTCATACATACTACTATGACAAGTCAATTTTAGATGGATATACGTTGAAAATTATCCGTGAGGATATAGAAACTCAGTATAAAGAACGACTTTCTGAAATTTACGAAAAACTTGAAACTTTGGTGGAAAAGAAGGATGTAAAGAAAAGTCAGATTGTTGAACATGATAACTATGTCAAAGAGTTACTTAGATATATTATTTCTGACCTAAAGAGATTTAGACAAATTCAGGGAGATAATACACTTGGAGGTATGGTCATTTGTGAAACAAGTGAGCAGGCAAGGAAGCTGTTTGCGTATTTTGATGAAATTCAAGCAGAACTTAATAAAGATGCTTCTATGAAAAGTCATTTGCAAGCTAGACTAATACTTCACGATAGTGATGATAAGGATACAAGAGATAAAATTATTGATGACTTCAAAAATAATATGACAGTTGACATTCTTATCGTTTTCAATATGCTTCTTACCGGATTTGATGCTCCAAGGTTGAAACGTTTGTATTTTGGAAGAAAATTGAAAGACCATAATCTGTTGCAAGCAATCACAAGAGTTAATAGACCATATAAAGAGAATCGTTATGGATATGTTATTGATTTTGCAAATATAAAAAGGAACTTTGAGGAAACAAATGAAGCATATCTCAAAGAACTGAACCGTTTTAATGACCCAAATGAAGTTGGTGAGGGAAATGAAACAGATACATTCAAACAGGTTATTGAAGACCCGGCAGAACTCATTAAACAAATGCAGGAAGTGCAGCAGGTTCTTTTTAACTATACCACAGATAATGCAGAAGAATTTAGCTCAGAAATATCCACGATTGAGGATAAGCAAGAATTGCTTAAACTTAAAAAAATTCTTATTGCTGCTCGTGATTGCTGTAATTTGGTAAGAACTTTTGGTGATGATGAGCTGAAGGAAACATTTGCGAAAATGGAATTAACAAAGTTGCCATCATTGATTTCAGAGGTGCAACATCATATTGATAACATAAATCAGAAGGAACTTTTTGCAAGTGATGAAACCACAAAGTTGCTTGTCAATGAAGCAATGGAGGATATTACTTTTAATTTCAGCAAAATCAGTGAGGAAGAATTGAGAATCGTCGGTGGCAAAGATGCAGTAACAGAAAAGTATAAAAAGACTGTTCGTGCTTTTACTCAGAATATTGACCCTGATGATCCAGAGTTTATTACTTTGCAGGAAGCATTTTTGCTTCGCTTTAAGCAACACGGTTTTGAACCTAAGAGTGTATCTGAGATTGAGGAGCAAGGAAAGGAACTGGAAGATATTCTAAAAAAACTTGACGAATTGCAGAAGAAAAATACGGTTCTGCTGAGAAAATATAATGGCGATGCGAAATTCGCAAGGGTTCATAAAAGAATCAGGGAAGAAAATCTTGCCCGAAAAGCAGAAAATAAACAACCGATTGTTTCGGAATATGATATGTCTATTATGAATGTTTTACTTTCTATTAAGTCTGATATTGATCAAAAGGTATATGACAGAAATGACATATTGAAGAAAGATGCCTATTTTGAGAGAACGGTTATGACACAAATAAAAGCAGGTATTGATAAGTTGGGAATAGCTAGTTCTCGTGAGGACAGAGTGTTTATACAGAGTAGGATTACAAAGCAGTATCTTGATCAGTATAACCATACTTATTCAGTGGCATAAAGGAGAACACAATGGAAGAAACAAAGACAATAAAGGAAAAAACCATAGAGTTGATAGATGCATTAAAAGCGACTTGTCAGACCTATGGTATGGGAAACGATGGTAATGAGTATAAAATTATTACGCAGGTTTTTCTTTATAAATTTCTCAATGATAAGTTTGGATATGAGGTAAAAAAAGTCAGTCCAATTCTTAGAAATGCTGAAAAATGGGAGTTGACGTATGCTGAAATGTCAGATGCTGATCGCTTGGATATTTTTGATAGTTTACCATCAGATATTCCATTTCTTAACCCAGAGCATCTGATTGCAAATTTATGGAATCAGCAGGCAAAAGGAGATTTTGATTTAATTTTTGACAGCACAATGACAGATATAGCGGATAAGAATATTGATATATTTTCAACTCAGACTGCTCAGAACACTAAAATACCGCTTTTTGAAAAGCTGACACAGTATGTAACTGATGATACAGCAAGAGCACCTTTTGCCCGTGCTTTGGTTGATAAGTTGGTAAACTTTTCTTTTGAAGAAGCATTTGAAAAACACTATGACTTCTTCGCAGATATATTTGAATATCTGATAAAGGACTACAATACAGCAGGCGGTGGCAAGTATGCAGAGTATTATACTCCTCACGCTATTGCAACGATTATGGCAAGATTGCTTGTTGGAAATGCAACTGATTTACATAACATTGAGTGTTATGACCCATCAGCCGGAACAGGAACACTTTTGATGGCTCTTGCCCATAAAATTGGCGAAGATAAATGTACGATTTTTGCTCAGGATATTTCACAGCGAAGCAATAAAATGTTGAAACTTAATCTTATCCTGAACAGTTTGGTATCTTCTCTTGACCACGCAATTCAGGGAGATACGTTAATTGCTCCGTATCATAAGAGTGATAATGGACAGGAATTAAGAACTTTTGATTATGTAGTTTCAAATCCGCCCTTTAAGATGGATTTCTCAGATACAAGAGAGCGTATAGCAGCGATGCCTGTTCGCTTTTGGGCGGGAGTTCCGAAAGTACCTGCAAAAAAGAAAGAGAGTATGGCAATTTATACATTGTTCATTCAACACGTTCTTAATTCATTGAAATCAACCGGAAAAGGTGCAATTGTAGTTCCTACCGGATTTGTAACTGCAAAGTCGGGGGTAGAAAAGAAGATATTACAACATATTGTAGATGAGCATATTGTTTATGGATGCATTAGTATGCCGTCAAATGTATTTGCTAATACCGGAACAAATGTATCTGTATTATTCTTCGATAATTCAAGAAAAACAGATAAGGTTGTACTGATAGATGCTTCAAAATTGGGAGAAGAGTATAAGGACGGTAATAATCAGAAACGCAGACTTCGTGATTTTGAAATTGATAAAATTGTCGATACATTCCTTAATAAAGAAGTTGTTGATGATTTTTCAGTTGCGGTTACCTATGATGAAATCAAAGAAAAGAAGTATTCACTTGCGGCTGGACAATATTTTGATGTAAAAATCGAATATGTTGAATTGTCACAGGACGAGTTTAATGCTCGTATGAGTGCCTATACAGAGAAGTTACAGGGATATTTTGCAGAGGGCGATAAACTGAAAGCAGAAATTATGGAGCAGTTAAAGAAGGTGAAGTATGAGTAGTTTTCCTAAAGAGTTATGTATTCCTATACGCTCTCCTCTTAACGAAAATGATACAGAAAAACAAACTTATGGTTGTCGTCAAACTAATCCTGATATATGTGGATATTGTTATATAGAAGGAATATGTGCTTTCACTTCAAAAGATTGTATTTGTAAACATCCTTCGGCTAAATGGAAAAAAATATATGCAGAACTTAGGGAGAATATTTAATGAAGTATTATAAACTACAGGAATTATGTATAGATATTATTGATTGCCCTCATTCTACTCCGAATTGGAAGAATGAGGGGATACGAGTTGTTCGCAATTTTAATTTGAAAGATGGAAATATTGATTTTACGGATGGATATTTTGTTGATGAAGCAACATATATAGAAAGAACTAAAAGAGCAGTTCCTGAGGAGGAAGATATAATCATTTCGAGAGAAGCTCCTATGGGAGTGGTTGGAATTGTTCCCAAGGGGTTAAAATGTTGTCTTGGGCAGAGGCTAGTTTTATTAAAAGTTAATAAGCAAAAATGCGATCCATTTTATTTGCTAAACACGTTAATGTCTGATTTTGTTCAAACACAGTTTCGACGGGCTGATACAACAGGCTCTATCGTTAGTAATTTGTGTATTCCTGATTTAAAAGAAATAATTATACCTGTTATAGAACGTGGACAAAGAGAAATGGCAAGTTTCCTTGAGATGATTAATAGAAAATGCATTATAAATAATATGATAAACGATAATTTATCGTATCAGTCATTGATGGTAGCCTGACCGTTCATTAACATAGGAAGCAGCCAATCACGAAGGTCAATGAGTTTTTGAGTTTCATCATTGTTCTTCAAGATACTCAAACGCATTTTGCACAATATTTTTTCGTATCCTAAGATGAGTTTTTCATCTGGAATCGGGATATTTAATATTGCCAAATTTGACTCATTTAGAGAAGCTCTTGTTGAAGCCATACACGAATTATGCAAAAAGTTATATATACCATCGCTACTCAAAAAAGAACGTATGTATTCTCTATAATTTTGATTGTGGACGCAAATTTTACCCAATGCAACATTAAATGCCCCTTCAATTCCGTAACGAACTGCTCCGGCATCACCATATTTGTCCATAAGTATATCAAAACGGTCAACAATACTTAAATTCTTGGTTAATGGTATATATGTTATATGGGTATTACTCTCATAGTCCCTATTTTGAATAAATCGCACATATCCTTCTTGCGGTTCATATATAAATTCACTTTTAGGTGGTTGGCTATTGCTCTCCCAACTTGCAACTTCAAGAAATGGAATGACTTTCCAGCCTGATGGAATATCACGCTTTAACTGCTCATTCCAAACCATTTTACCGCCTGATGAACGATATGGTTTTCCGCTTTCATCTGGAAAATCAAACTGAGTGAACCAATAATCGTAAAGCAGCTTAGCTTGCTGCTCTAAATTATCGTTTAACACATATCCTATAACTCTTGTGGGTGGCAGGAGTTAAAACAGGGGGACTACCGCCCCATAGTTGTTCTCTAAGTTAAATAAAAGGAGAATTGTCTATGAAACAAAATTTAATTATGGATATTGTTCAGAGTATGCTACCTTATTTGAACAATGCACAAACACAGCGATTGCAGGAGGTGCTGCAACATACGCTTTTTGATTATGAAGTTGCAAAAACAGAAAGGGATAAGGAATTATCGGAGCAAAACTTGGTTGAGGTGTTTCTATCGGCAAAGAGAATTGAGGGCTGTTCCGAGAAAACTTTGAAATATTACAAAACAACTATACAGGCAATGATTGATAGTATAGGTAAGGGTATTAAATATATTGTAACTGATGATATACGCTGTTACCTTACTGAATATCAGGCAAACAAAAATTCAAGTAAAGTTACGATTGATAATATAAGAAGAATACTTTCCAGCTTTTTTTCTTGGCTTGAGGAAGAGGATTACATTTTGAAAAGTCCGGTCAGAAGAATACATAAGGTTAAAACTGGAACGAATATTAAAGAAACTTATTCAGATGAAGCACTCGAATTGATGAGAGATAATTGTACAGAACTCAGGGACTTGGCGATGATTGATATGTTAGCATCAACAGGTATGCGAGTAGGAGAAATGGTTTTGTTAAATCGAGAAGATATAGATTTTAATGAGCGTGAATGTGTTGTTTTTGGAAAGGGAGATAAGGAGAGAGTTGTTTATTTTGACGCCAGAACAAAAATACATTTGCGGGATTATTTGCAGAGCAGAATGGATAACAATCCGGCACTGTTTGTATCATTAAAAGCCCCTTATGAGAGATTAAAAATCGGGGGTATTGAAGTGCGATTACGAAATTTTGGAAAACAATTAGGTCTTAGTAAGGTACATCCACATAAATTTAGACGTACTCTTGCAACTATGGCAATAGATAAAGGAATGCCCATTGAACAGTTACAGCAGCTTTTGGGGCATAGAAAAATAGATACGACTTTGCAGTATGCAATGGTCAAACAGAGCAATGTTAAATTGGCTCATAGAAAGTATATAGGTTAGGAGCAATAAAATGAAATATAGAAAGTTAACGGATTGTTGTGAATTTATTTCAGATGGCGATCATTTACCGCCACCTAAAAGCACAGATGGAATACCTTTTATTACAATATCAAATATTACGGGAGAAAACAAAATATCATTTGAAGATACAATGTTTGTTCCAAAAAGTTATTATGATAAGTTAAGTGAAACAAAGAAAGTACGTAAAGGGGATATTTTATATTCGGTGGTTGGTTCTTTTGGTAAGCCTGTTTATGTAGATTTTGAAATGCCTGTGGTGTTTCAACGTCATATTGCAATTCTAAGACCCAAAAGTGATGTGAATGGAAAATTCCTTTATTATACAATGCTTAATCCTCAGTTTTATAGAATGGTGGATAAGTTGGCTATTGGATGTTCTCAGAGGACGGTAACTTTAGATACTTTGCGAAATATAGAAGTAAATTTACCAGATAAAGGTATTCAAGATAAAATGGTTGGAATTTTATCATTGATTGATGAGAAAATAGACATCAATAATAATATAAACGATAATTTATCAGCAATGGCTTATGACATTTATATGCATAATTTTTTTTCAAAAGAGCCTAATTCTAAATTGAATGATATTTTAATTGAAGCCGAAAAATCAGTTGTTCAGGTTGGAGAAGCAAAAACATCAAATGGCGAATATCCATTCTTTACAAGCGGTGCAACTATTTTGAAATGGGACGAACCATTTGTTGATGGTAGAAATTGCTTTTTAAATACTGGTGGTAACGCTGATGTTAAATTTTATGTTGGTAAAACAGCTTATTCAACAGATACTTGGAGTATTTCTGCAAAATCCGAAATGTCAGACTATCTCTACTTAATGTTATTTTCAATTAAGCCCGAACTTGACCAAAAATTCTTCCAAGGAACAGGTCTGAAGCATTTGCAAAAGCCTTTACTTAAAGACAGACCTATCTATGTTCCTGAAAAAATGGAATTAGAAGCATTTAACCGTCAAGTAATGCCGATGTTGGATATTATTTCCGAAAACACAAGAGAAAATCAGCAACTAACATCTCTTAGAGATTGGCTTTTACCTATGTTAATGAACGGTCAGGCTACCATCAATGACTGATACGATAAATTATCGTTTACAGTAGAAGGAGAAAATATATGATGAGTATTTCGGATTGGATAAGTATTATTTGTGCGGGAGTTGCTTTAATAGTCACGATTATTATTGCAGTTCTGCAAATAAGACAAAGCAACCGTATGTAGAGGTTTGAAAAAAGGCAGGACAAGCGCGATGAGCAGCGTCATCAAGAAAGCGTAAAAGCACAAGCGGTTTCATTTATTTCTAAATATTATAAGGATAGAGGGCTTATTCCATTATGTGCAATAGCCGCGATGTATAATGATTTGTTTTATTACAACAGAGAGATGTATAGGGAATTTTGCTGTTGTACTAAAGAGGTTCAAAATAGAATTTTGGAATATTGTGATTTGGATTTACGAGTTAGTGAGTACAATATTTACGAAAAGTGTTTGGCAGCAATAAAAAGTGTGGTAAATAAATACTTCCCTGATGATAAAAATGTTTTTTATGATGGAGGAAAGTATTTTACTCGTAGTTTAGAAGACTATGCTGATAAACCTATTCCACATCAAGAGCTTGAGTATCAAAATCATATTACAGATGTTTTGGTTAATGCATTTAATAGCAATGACAAAAAGGCAACACCAATTCAGCAGTTGTCGATGGAATATAATTTTGAAAGTTGCAAAGGAATAGAAGTGTGTCAGTTGGTTACTGTTATCGCAGAGTTTGTGGCAATCTATGGGAATAAAAATATTGATAAATCATACGGTTCTCCGGGAGGATACGATGGAGAAATTATAGAAACAATGGAAGATTTATTTCTTTTAGCATTATTTGAAATATATACAAATTGTGTTTTATAAATTATGAGGTAAAAAATGATTTTTCGGAGGGAATTTTAGAAAGGACGGGCTATGGAAACAAAGCCAAGAATTTTATATTTACAAAAGATTTTACTGGAAAGAACTGATGAAGAAAATCCTCTTTCCACAACACAGTTAATCAATATATTAAATGATGAATATGGAATATCTGCACATAGAACAACAATAACAAAAGATATTGCGGCACTTCAGGAGTTTGGAATGGATATTGTTACTATCCACTCTACTCAGAGCAAATACTTTGTAGCCAGCCGCAAGTTTGAATTGCCAGAACTGAAATTGCTGATTGACGCAGTAGAGTCATCGAAGTTCGTTACAAAGAAGAAAAGCGAAGCGTTGATTGAGAAAATACATACGATGACCAGCTCGGGACAGGTGGAAAAGTTGAAGCGTAATAACTATGTGGTTAATCGAATTAAACCAGATAATGAACAGATATATTATATCATCGACGCTATAAATGATGCCATCAATGCAGGCAAGCAGATTTCTTTCCAATATTATGATTATACCGGATTAAAGAAAAAAGTTCTGAAGAATAAGGGTGAGATTTATAAGCTGAGTCCGTACAAACTTCTTTGGAATGGGGATAATTATTATGTTATCGGATATTCTGAGAAGAAAAGCAAGGTTATCAATTTCAGGGTAGATCGTATTGCTTCCAAGCCGGAAATATTGGATAAGAATATTATCCCTATGCCGGCTGATTTTGATATTGAAAATTTTATAAAAGAAGTGTTCTTTATGTTCTCAGGAGAGAAAGTTCTTGTGGATTTACGGTGTGATAACAGTCTGATGAAAACAATGGTTGACCGTTTCGGAGAAGATGTGACAACCTTTGCGTATGATATGACTTCTTTCAGAGTACAGACCGAAGTATCAGCCAGTTCTACCTTTTTCGGGTGGGTATTTGGCTTCAATGGTAGGGTACAGATACTTGCACCGGAAAGCGTGAAAGAACAGTACAGACAAATGATTGCAAAAGCCAGTGAGGATATGCAGGAAAGCGAATAATTAAAAAATGAAATCCAAAGGAGCGATAGCTATGGAGAATAAATTAGAAAAAATTGGTGAAAATAGTTTTATGGATAATTTTGTTAAAACCGATGACATCTTAAAGGATATGTGTGGGATTATCGAGTCTTCACAAAAAGCTGCATATCAGGCTGTCAATACATTGCTCGTACAGAGAAATTGGTTGATTGGTTACAGAATAGCAGAAGAAGAATTAGGTGGAGATGAACGCTCGGAGTATGGATTAGAGGTAATAAAGAAAATTTCTAAAGAACTGACTCAGCGATATGGAAAAGGATATGATAGAAGTAATTTATATCATTGCCTGAAGTTTTATAAAACCTTTCCTGAAATTGTCGACACGGCGTGTAGACAATCCGGTGCTCTGCTTTCGTGGTCGCATTATAGAACCTTATTACAGGTCAAAGACCCTGAAGCTCGTGACTGGTATGAGAAAGAAGCCGCAGAACAGACTTGGAGTGTCCGTACTTTGCAGAGGAACATTTCTTCTCAGTATTATTACCGTATGTTAAGAACTCAGAAAAAAGAGCCTGTAGAAAGTGAAATGAAGGAACTGACAGCACCGTTTCAGAATGATAAGTTGGAGTTTATCAAAAATCCGGTAGTTGCAGAGTTTTTAGGATTTTCTCAGAATACAGATTTTACAGAGAGTGACCTTGAGAAAAGCATTCTTTCCAATTTACAGAAATTTTTGATGGAGCTTGGAAAGGGATATGCTTTTGTGGCAAGGCAACAGCATATTCATACGGAGAAGCAGGACTATTATATTGACCTTGTGTTTTATAATTACATACTGAAATGCTTTGTCCTCATCGACCTGAAAACAGAGAAGATAACACATCAAGATGTAGGACAGATGGATATGTATATCCGTATGTATGATGAATTGAAACGCAGTAAGGGCGATAACCCGACAATTGGTATTGTTCTCTGCTCTGATACAGACGATGATATTGCCCGTTATTCTGTTATGCACGGCAATGAACAGTTATTTGCTTCCAAGTACAAATTATACCTGCCGACAAAAGAAGAACTGAAAGCGGAGATTGAAACTCAAAAGGCAATGTTTTATCTTCAGCAGCAGGATAATGAAGAAAAGAAAATAGAATAGGATTTGGGCAGATTGTCTGCACAATTTATCAGATATTCTTGGACATGTGGATACGAAAGCAACGATGCAAATTTATGCAGAAGATACTAAGGATTTGAAGAAGTCTAGGTTTATAAACTTTGAGATATTGTGATTGATTTGTGACCATTTATGGAGATAAGTGTTGAGGTTTGGCTATGAACAACAGTTTAGCAGAAGTATACCCTTGGCTTATTTCGGAGCACTTTAGCCATTAAGGTTATGGTGTTTTTGGCGTTTTGAAGAGAGGGGATTACAACAAAACACATGAGAAAAGAACTGATTATTATGACAATAAATAACAATCAGTTGGAGGAGTATAGGATTATTTAGAGATTAGCAGATAGAATATTATGGAACTTGTTTATGTAATATGTTATAAAGAAGTTTTGCTGTATTTTATACAAATAAACTACTTGCTATGCAGGTGTGTTCACAGACGCGTTGGCTTACAGTAAAAATCTCCAATGTAATACGAAGTATAAGTTCGTCCACCGTACTAAAAACAAAGGAGGTAATTAAATAAATATGTTGATGGATGGGATGATATAATGAAAGTATACAATAAACTAGTACGAGATAAAATACCTGAAATAATTAAGGCAGATGGGAAGGAATGCAAAACGCGCATTTTATCAAAAGATGAGTATATAGCTGCACTTGAAACCAAGTTAAATGAAGAGGTTGCTGAGTATCAAGAAGATAAAAATCTTGAAGAAATGGCTGATGTTCTGGAAGTGCTTCAGGCAATTTGTTTGGCGAGAGGATATAGTTTGGATGAGCTTGAGGCAATGAGAATTAAAAAGGCTAAGGAACGTGGTGGATTTAAAGATAAAATATTTTTGGAATATGTGGCGGAGAAAAGGTAGATAGCAGAATGCATTGAATTTATCACAAGGATAAAAAATAATATAATCAAATTTAAGAAAATAATTGATAGAATATGCTATTAAAGATATTTTGGGTAGGGTATTTTGGAAAAACATCAAGACTAAGAAAGGCACAACAATGACAACCAATCATCTGATTTTAGATTTTTCGCATGTATATTGCGATGAAAACATACCAAAAAATACCGGCATTCACTGGCTGGACTGCTCTGAAATTGAAGAGTGTGATTTGTATTGTTCCAGACAGGCAGAAGAGAAAATCAGAGAAAAAATCAAGCCATATGGAATTCATGGAATCCATTTTCTGGATTCCGGAAATTATCATTATGTGACAGAAATTATGACAAGCCAGATTCAAAAGGAATTCCAGCTTGTTGTATTTGACCATCATACGGACATGCAAAAGCCGATGATTGAGCACATGACAAGCTGCGGAGACTGGGCAGAAAAGGTGTTAGAGACGAATCCATGGTTGCAGCAACTGGTATTAATCGGACCGCAGGC
>OHBX01000921.1_pt1 | contig 13484 bp, 10 predicted proteins | sample 1577441 | NCBI WGS metagenome assembly OHBX01 (sample SAMEA3879561, study PRJEB24766) | human gut metagenome | biome: human-associated habitat; feature: feces | place: USA | collected 1985/1987 | reverse complement strand
CTTTGCATACCCGAACTTATGCGTATCCTTCTGGACGACTACGGGTACAGCTGGGAAAAGGCGTGGCAAATCACGACGGATACGATAAGTTACACCAACCACACCGTTATGGCGGAAGCGCTTGAAAAGTGGCCGCAACAATTGTTCCAGTCATTGCTTCCGCGCATTTATCAGATCGTGTGCGAAATCAACCGTCGCTATTGCGAAGAACTCTGGGCGGAATATCCCGGCGACAACAATAAGGTTGCCGCAAACGCGATTCTGGAACACGGTCAGATTAAAATGGCAACGTTGTGTCTTGTCGCGGCGCATACGATAAACGGCGTTTCGGCTTTGCACAGCGAAATACTGAAACACGACATTTTCAAGGATTATTACGAGCAACACCCGTCGAAATTCACCAACGTTACGAACGGTATCACGCATCGTCGCTGGGTGCAGCAGGCAAATCCCGGACTTTCGGCGCTTTTGTGCGACACTATCGGCACAAGCTGGATAAAAGACGCGTCCAACCTTAAAAAGTTTGAAAATTACAAGTCGGACGCGGCAGTCCTTGAAAGATTGCAAAAAGTCAAACGCGAAAACAAGGAAAGACTTGCCGATTATATCAAGGCGAACAACAACGTCGTCGTCAATCCCGACTCGATTTTCGACATTCAGTCCAAACGTCTGCACGAGTATAAACGCCAACTTCTGAATGCGATGAATATCCTTAATACCTATTACGACTTAAAGGATAATCCGAATCTGGATATCTGCCCGCGCACTTTCGTCTTCGGCGCAAAGGCGGCAAGCAGTTATTATATGGCGAAGCAAATCATCAGATTTATCTGGCAACTCGGCGAAGTCATCAATAACGATAAGTCGATAAACGATAAACTCAAAGTGGTCTTTTTGGAAAACTATCGCGTGTCGCTTGCCGAAATTATGATGCCCGCTGCGGAAATTTCCGAACAAATCAGTATCGCCGGCAAAGAAGCGTCGGGCACGGGCAATATGAAGTTTATGATCAACGGCGCGGTAACAATCGGCACGATGGACGGCGCAAACGTTGAAATTCACGACGCGGTCGGCGACGAAAATATGTTCATTTTCGGAATGTCGTCGGACGAGGTGCAGGACCTTTACAACAAAGGCTACGACAGCACGGCGTATTATATGAACGACGCGCGCATCAAACGCGTTATCGACGGTATGCGTCGCGGTGTCGGCGACGTTCAGTTCAACGCGATTGCCGACAACCTTATTCTCGGAAACGGCAGTGTTGCCGATCCGTATATGTGCCTTGCCGACTTTGACAGTTACGTTAAAGCGCAAAAACGCGTCAACGACACTTACCTTAACAAAAAGGCGTTTAATAAGATGTCGCTTATGAATATCGCGAACGCGGGATTCTTCTCGGCTGACCGCGCGGTCAAAGAATACGCCGACAGAATCTGGACGGTAAAACCCATTCATAAACTGTAAGATGAATTTCAATTCAAGGAAAATCGAATGTAAATCGCCATACGGCGCGGTAAAATGCGGGGAAAAACTTTCCCTGCATTTTCCGATTGCATCGTGGGTAAGCGTCGATAAAATGTACGTGTTCATAAGGCTCGGCGACGTGTCGACGCCCGTCGAAATGCGCTTTGAAAAATCCGAAAACGGGTTTTCGGTTTATACCGCCGACTACGTTTTCGACGCGGCGGGGATTTATTATTATCGCTTTGAAATGAGAAACCGCGACGGCGTATGGTATTACGGTCGTGGTGAAAACGGGGAAAGCGTATGTGGCGAAAATCTTCCGGAATGGCAGTTGACCGTATATAAATCGACTTATAAAACCCCAGATTTTGCAAAAGGTAATATTATTTATCATATTTTCGTCGATAGGTTCAATCGCGCGGACGGCGTAAAAACAAAAAGGAAATACCGCCTGCACGAAAGTTTTTCGGAAAGTCCCGAGGTCGTGAGCGCAGACGGGAAATATTACGCCGACGACTTTTTCGGCGGAAACTTCAACGGCATTCGCGAAAAGCTCGATTACCTTGAAGAACTTGGCGTCGGCATAATTTATCTTTCGCCGATTTTCAAGGCGTACTCGAATCACCGCTACGACACCGGTGATTATCTGAAAGTGGACGAACTACTGGGGACGGAAGACGACTTCAAACGCCTTCTGGATGCAGCGCACGAAAAAGGTATGAAAATTATCCTTGACGGCGTTTTCAACCACAGCGGGGCGGACAGTTTATACTTCAATAAATTCGGCACGTACGACTCGCTCGGGGCGTATCAAAGCAAATCGTCGCCTTATTACGACTGGTATTATTTCAAAAAATTCCCCGACGAATACGCTTGCTGGTGGGGCTGCGACAACGTGCCCGACCTGAACAAAAGCAACAAGGATTACCGCGCTCTCGTGTTCGGCAAAAACGGCGTCGTCGAAAAGTGGCAGAAACTCGGCGCGGACGGGTGGCGACTCGACGTTGTGGACGAACTGCCGATTGATTTCGTAAATCTGCTTATCAAAAAAATCAAATCGGTGAACAAGGACGCTCTTGTCATCGGCGAAGTCTGGGAAGACGCGTCGACGAAAGTAAGTTACGGCGAACTTCGGCCGTATCTTCTCGGCGATCAGCTGGACGGCACGATGAATTATCCGTTTATGAACGCGATTATCGCATACGTCCGCGACGGCGACGAAAAGTTTTTCAAAGACACCGTACAATCCATTCTTGAAAATTATCCGAAAGAAACGGTATATTGTCTGATGAACAGTTTGGGCACGCACGACACGGTAAGGATTATCAACGCGTTGTCGGACGTACGCGCGCACGGCTGGTCGAAAACGCACAAGCTCGGATACAAACTTCCCGACAGCGAATACGAAAAAGCAAAGAAAAAACTGTATCTCGCGTCTGTGTTGCAGTTCACGCTCCCCGGGATCCCGTCGATATTCTACGGCGACGAAGCGGGGCTTCAAGGGTTTGACGACCCGATAAACCGCCGTCCTTATCCGTGGGGCAGTGAAGACAAAGAAATCCTTACCCATTACAGAAAACTCGGACGTATCCGCCGTGAAAACCGCGCGGTTTTTTCGGGCGGGTTCAATATGCGTGACGAAAACGGGCTTGTCGCATACGAGCGCGCGGGCGGCGACGACGAAATTCTCATTGCCGTAAACGCGGGCGCGGACGACAAAACTCTTTTTATAAATAAAGAATATACAAGCCTTTATAATAATAAGGAATATAAAGACGTCGTGGACGTTCCCGGAGGCGCGTTCGTTATCTTGAAGAAAAAATAAAAATTTTTCAAAAAAATTGATAATCACTATCATTTTTTGTTGACATATCCGAAAAATATGTTACAATAATGATAGTGATTATCGTTTTGAGGCAAAAATGAACTATTCCAAACAACGCGAAACAATATTAAAAGTTTTAAGGAGTACGCGCTCGCATCCGTCGGTGAACTGGATTTACGAAAACGTGAAAAAGGAAATCCCCGACGTCGGTCTCGCCACGGTTTACAGAAATCTGAGACAACTTGAAGCGGCGGGCGAAATAATGCGTATACAGGGCGACTTCCCCGAGGAGCGTTGGGACGGATTTGCACACAATCACGCGCACTTCGTATGCACGAAATGCAAAAAAATCCTCGATATGGATATCGACGGAAACCTTAAACTTAAAATACTTTCGGCGTGTCCCGTGAAAGCCGACGACTTTTACGTCGTATATACGGGTACCTGCGACGAATGTAATAATAAAACAAATTAAAAATAAAACAATTCGGAGGAACTTAAAATGAAAAAATTTGTATGTCCTGTTTGCGGATATTCTGTAATAGCGGAAACTGCGCCCGAGAAATGCCCCGTATGCGGCGTTCCCGGCTCAAAATTCAAGGTTGAAGAAGCCGACGCGGAAATGACCTGGGCGGCAGAACACGTCGTAGGCGTCGCAAAAGACGTCGATCCCGAAATCAAAAAAGGTCTTGTCGACAACTTTAACGGCGAATGCTGCGAAGTAGGTATGTATCTTGCGATGGCGCGCGTCGCTCACCGCGAAGGTTATCCCGAAATCGGTCTGTATTACGAAAAAGCCGCTTGGGAAGAAGCGGAACACGCCGCAAAATTTGCGGAACTTCTGGGCGAAGTCGTCACCGACAGCACCAAAAAGAATCTGGAACTTCGCATCGCGGCGGAAAACGGCGCAACCTTAGGAAAAACCGAACTTGCGGGCATGGCGAAAAAGCAAAACCTTGACGCAATCCACGACACCGTTCACGAAATGGCGCGCGACGAAGCCCGTCACGGCAAAGCCTTCCAGGGACTTTACAACCGTTACTTCAAAAAATAACACCGTGAAAGCGGAATAAATACCTAACACCCTAAAAAAGGAAGTCGGATTTTTCCGACTTCTTTTTTTGTCCCAAAAGGCGAAAACACGCGGGTTATTCAAACGGGGGATTATTTTTTTGAAAGATAAATCAAAATAAATCAAATTTATTTACATAGTTTATTTTGATATGTTATAATACGTATATATATTTTTTATATGGGAGAAGTTATGAGAAAGAAAAAATCACCCGAAGCGGTTGAAGCCGACGGGCAAAAAACTTTGAAACTCGATTATCCGCAAACTTTCAAAGTAGGGTTTGCATTTGCGATTATCATGCTGTTCTGGACGGCTTACGACTTTGTCGTGCCACTTCTTCTGGAACACGCATACGGGTTGTCCAACGCAATGCGCGGCTTCATTATGGGGCTTGACAACCTTTTGTCATTGTTTATGTTGCCGCTTTTCGGCAAAATTTCGGACAAAGCCAACGGAAAACTTGTCAAAAAATGGGGACGTCGCACGCCGTTTATCGTCATCGGCACGATTGCTTCCGTCGTATTGATGGTTTTCGTGCCAATCGCCACGATGAAACAGCAGGAAAAAGGTATGGCGAAAAAAGCCGAAATCGAGGCTTTACGCAACGACGACGATTTCATGAACGGCCTGCTTGGCGGATGGTATGACGACGCTGTTGCGGGAAAGACAGGCTCGGCGAATTATTGCGACCTCGATTACCTTAAACAAAACAAAATAGACGGCAAAGCGATTGATCGCGACGCGTTCATTAGCATCCGTTTCGACAGCAAACTCAAAGCAAAATCCGGCTTTTTAGGGCTCGGCGGCACGACGTATACTTACGACGGCGTTGAAATCGAAACCAAAAAGGAAGACGGCAAAGTCGTGCTTGTCGGGAATGCGCCAAACGGCAAATCTTATCAAAGCATAAAGGAAAACAACGACCATTACAATAAATACGTCGCGGCGGGCATGAACAACTATATTTCCGACGAAATTCACGAAAATATTACGAAAACGTCGGAAGGTAAATCCAGCCTTGCGATTTATATGGTGATTTTGCTGCTTGTCCTTATCGCGATGGCAACGTTCAGAAGCCCGGCGGTCGCGCTTATGCCCGACGTCACGCCCAAACCCTTGCGCTCGCAGGCAAACGCGATTATCAATCTTTGCGGCGGTGCAGGCGGCGCGATTGCGTTCATTATTTACACCGTCGCGCTTATGTTCCCGCTGACGGTCAATACTTATACGATTATTTTCGCTTCGGTGGCGGCGGGTATGCTGCTGCTCCTTGGCGGATTCCTTGCTTTCGTTAAGGAAAAGAAACTTGTCGCGAAATGTCAGGAAATCTGCAAAGAATACGGCATCGACGACTTTGACGAGGGCGAAGAAGACGCAAAAGCAACCTTTGCGGAAGAACTTATCGCAGAAGGCGAAGGCAACGAAGAAGAAGCGAAAGAGCTGGAAGCAAAGCGTGTCAGAAAACAACACAAATCCCCGAAAGTCTGGTGGAACGAGAAAACCGACGAAGAAAAGGGCAAACTCAAATCGTTCTGGCTTATTCTCGCGTCGATATTCATGTGGTTTATGGGATACAACGCAATCTCGTCAAACCTTTCGGTCTACACCACCAAAACGCTTAACCTGTCGGCAGGCGTGGCGTCCATTATCTCGGGCGTGAGTATGGGCATTTCCGCAATCGCGTTTATTCCCGTCGGTGCGCTCGCGGCGAAAATCGGCAGAAGAAAATCAATAATGCTGGGCTTTGCTCTTGCGGTCGTTTCGTTCTTCCTTATTTTCTTCTTTGTCCACGCCGGCGAAAAAGCGATTGTTCCCGCAGTACTGTTCGCGCTGTTTTATCTTATCGCGGGCTTCGGTCTTATCATTGCAAACGTCAACACGTTCCCGATGGTTACCGAACTTTCCACCGCGGAAACCGTCGGACAATACACCGGATACTATTACACCGCAACGATGTCCGCGCAGGCAATCACCCCGTTCATCGCGGGCCTTATTATGGATAACAGCAAAAACGAAATGTTGTTCCTGTACAGCGCGGTCTGCATCATCATCGCAATCGTATTGATGATGTTTGTCAAACACGGCGACAGCAAACCTATTCCCAAAAAGAATAAACTGGAACAATACGGCGACCTTGTCGACTCCGACTGATAAAAGACGATACAAATGCCACCGCAACCGCGGTGGCATTTTGCAAAAAATAACTTAAAACATACTTTAATCATCACAAAATCATCATATAAAGTGTGGTTGTTGCAACAAAATGGCAAATAAGAAACCAAAAAACACCAAAAACACCAAGGCGAAAACCGCAAAAAAGACGAACGAGCAAATCGCGGTAGAGAGCGCGGTGAACGCCGCGAAAAAACTGCATAAGAAAAATCCGAAACTGCTTATCGCAATCGTCGCGATTGTGGTAACCGCCGCGATTATCGTCGGCGCGCTTTACCTCGTGAAACCCGAGTGGTTCAGAGGACCGATGCCGGAAAGCGGACAACTTGTCGTGCATTACATCGACGTCGGGCAAGGCGACTGCATTTACATTGCGTTCCCCGACGGCACGGATATGCTTATCGACTGCGGCAGCGAAAAAGGGCGCAAAGAGTATGAAACGTCCGCGATAAGCGATTTGAAAGAACTCAATCCCGACGGCAAAATCGACCGCGTTATGGCGACGCACAGCGATACCGACCACATTTCGTATCTTGACGAAGTGTTCTCCGAATTTCAGGTGGGCAACGTTTATATGCCCAACATCAGGTCGAACAACCTTGACAAAAGCGTGAAAATCGGCGGGCGCGACGTGAAAGTCGGCAACCTTGACGCAGGCAAACTCAAAAAGTTTACCGATAAAGATACGATTGACACGAATACCTATACCGAATTTTTCATTGCGGCGTTGTCGGAGCCGAATTGCAATATCACGCTCAATATCGGAAAATACGAAATAAGAGGACAGGATTACACCTTCACTTTTTATTGTCTGTCGCAGGAAGAGTGGGACAGCAGAAATCTGAAAAGCGCAACGCAAATAAACGCCGTGTCGCCGATAGGTATCCTCGAATATGCGGGAAGACGGCTTGTGTTTACGGGCGACAGTAACAACAGCAACGAAAAGTATTATTGCGAAACTTACCCGTACGTGGACTGCGACGTATTGAAAGTCGCGCACCACGGAAGTCGTACTTCGTCGTCCAAAGACTTTTTGCAACACGTCAAGTGCGAATACGCCGTGATTTCGGTCGGCGACGGTAACTCTTATGGTCATCCCGAACAGGAAGCGCTTGACCGCCTTAAAGAAAACGGCATACAAAAAATCCACCGCACCGACAAGTGCGGAAACGTCGTTCTCACGGTGTCGCACACGGGCGAAATGGCATTTTCGTGCGAAAAACAATGCGCCGCTTGATTTAGTTGCGAAAAGTGAAAATTGCGGTTATAATATCATAAAGGTATGAAAAGGAATATTTTAATCACCGGATTTGACAATAAACTGACCGAAAACGTCGCAAGAGAACTTGCCGACTGTCTTTCGCTGTATTATTTATCCATTCCCGATCTTACCTTATATTACGCAAACCGCGCGTCGAAGGAAGTCGTCTTAAAGGAAGGCGGCAACAAACTTTACGAAAAGTACGTCAACATCGCCGTAAAGGACGCCGTGGAATTTGAAAGCATGGTTGCGGCGGCAGACTTCACCGACCTGAAACTCACGCATATAAAGGCGCTGGAAGACACCGCGCTTATCGTTTTTTTGGGCGAAAGTTTCACGACTCTTCAAAAGCACGGCGTAAAAATTTTGAAAGACGTCGCAAATCACAGCAGATACAAATATAAATACGGCTACGACGTGTACGTGAACGCCGACGCCGTCAGAAAGAAAGATTTGACAGAAGTTATTTTGAAAGAAATAACCTCGTATTACGGAGGATAAAATGGCAAAATTCGACATCGACCTTGTCGGCAAGGTGGGAAGCCTTGCGCTTATCGATAAGGCGTACGGCGACATAAATTACTCGACAATCGCGCGCATCTCACGCGAACTTCGCCCCGGTATCATATGGGTTACGTCGGGCGCGACGGAAATCGGCAGGCTCGACTTCATCAAGCGCACCGGACGGGAACTTACCGGCAGCGACGAAGACAACAAAACCGACTATTCCGCGCAAGGTCAGTCCGTGCTTATGGGGTGGTATCGTCAGTTCGTTGACAGCCGTTTCAGTTTGCGCCAGATTCTTGTGGAACACCAACACTTCAACGACGCCGAAAAAAGAGAATATCTTAAAAAGGTGCTTTTGCGTTGTCCCGAAGAAGACGCGATTCCCATCATAAATTACAACGACGCCGTGTGCTACGAGGAAAACCGCAAAATGGAAATTCGCGCGCTTATGAACGAAAAGAAAAGAGCGGTGGAATGCGTCGATAACGACGAAACCGCAAGTCAGATCGCGTGTCTTGTCAACGCCAAACGTTTGCTGATTCTGACAAGCGTCAACGGCATTTACACCGATATTTCCGACGAAAATTCCCTTGTCAGAGAAATCAACGGGAAGAACACGGAAGAGCTTTTGAAAAATATCGAAGAGTACAGAAAGTTCTGCCACGGCGCATCCAGAAAGGGCGCAAACGGAGCGGGCGCGAAGCTGGAATACATCAAAGCCCCCGTCGAAAAAGGCACGGAAGTCATCATTGCCAACAGCAAGTTTTCAATCCGCGATATTCTGGAAGGAAACGTCCCCGCAACCCGCATAAGAGTAAGATAACAATACAAAACGCCGCGATAAAGCGGCGTTTATGCAATTAAGGAATATGTATAAAGTTTTTAAAAGTTACGAACTCGACAATCCGTCGCAATACGACTGGTTCAGAAAGTTTTCAAATCCGTGTTACGGAATGAACGTCAAAGTCGACGTCACGGAAGTCGTGAAAACGTCGAAGGAAAGCGGCACGAGTTTCTTTGCAAACGTGCTGTTTCTTCTGACGACGGCGTTGAATTCCGTGCCGGAAATGCGTATGCGCGAAGTCAAAAACGAAATCCGCCTTTACGACGTAATCAATCCGACCTTCACCGTTATGACCGACAGCGGAAAGTTTGTCAATGCCGGCTTTAAGATGACGAACGACTATAAGGAGTTTTACGACACCACCCGCCGCATTATCGATGAGAAAAAGAAACAAACGACGTTTACGGCGGAATACAACGACTCCTCGGATTACGACGATTATTATATGACGTGTCTGCCGTGGATTTCGGTTGAAAGTCTTATACACCCGTTGCCCGACAATAATATCGAGTCGTCGTCGTGCCCGAGAATCGGCTGGGATAAATACCGCGAAGAAAACGGACGGTACGTTATGACGCTGAACGTAACCGTCAATCATTGTTTCGTTGACGGCAAAAGACTTTCGGACTCGTTTGCCGCAATCCAACGTAATTTTGACAACGCCGCCTCGCTTTTAAGATAAACCGCATCACGGACGGAAAATCACATAAAACAAAATCATATATGCCGAAAAACGCAATAAAAAACCCTCGCACAAGCGAGGGTTTTTGTTTGGTAAAATTATTCGTGTTTTGCCATTTCGCTGTATTCTTCGTAACGGATACGCGCTTCTTTTTCGTTCCTTGCGAAGAGTTCTTTCGCGACTTCGGGTTTCGCCTTTGCAAGCTGTGCGTAGCGGTTTTCGCCCATAAGGAACGCCTGATAATCGCCGGTCGGTTTCTTGCTGTCGAGGCTGAACGGATTTTGTCCTTTTTCGATGAGCGAGGGGTTGTAGCGATAAAGCTGCCAATATCCGCTTTCAACCGCAAGTTTTTCCTCGTTCTGCGATTTGCTCATATTGATACCGTGGTTGATGCACGGCGCATAGCAAATGATAAGGGAAGGTCCGTGATACGCTTCGGCCTCGGAAATTGCCTTGACGAATTGCGCTTTGTCCGCGCCCATGGAGCATTCTGCGACGTAAACGTATTCGTAAGTCATGGCGATTTTGCCAAGGTCTTTCTTCTTTGTGAGTTTGCCGCCGGCAGCGAATTTTGCGACCGAGCCCGTCGGGGTGGATTTACTTGCCTGTCCGCCGGTGTTGCTGTAAACTTCGGTGTCGAGAACGAGGATATTTACGTCTTCGCCCGACGCGATAACGTGGTCGAGTCCGCCGTAGCCGATGTCGTATGCCCAGCCGTCGCCGCCGAAGATCCATACGGATTTCTTGATAAGGCAATCTTCGCGTTTAAGGATTTCTTCGATAAGAGCGTCCGCGTCTGCGCTTGCGCCTTTAAGCGCGGTGATGACTTTCACGAGTTCCGCCGCGGTGCGTTTGCTGCCTTCGGCGTCGTTCATGTTGTTGATCCAGTTGTCGCAGGCTTCCTTGCAATCCGCGTTGTCTTTAAGGACGAGGGCGAGTTGTGCAACGAGGTCTTTCAGTTCGTTACGTCTGTATTTGTAAGCAAGGTTGATGCCGTAGCCGAATTCCGCATTGTCTTCAAACAAGCTGTTCGACCAAGCGGGGCCGTGACCTTTCTTGTTCTTCGAATACGGGCAGGTAGGCGCGCTTCCGCCGTAGATTGACGAGCAACCCGTTGCGTTTGCGATGACCATTCTGTCGCCGAAGAGTTGGGTGATGACCTTGATATAAGGAGTTTCGCCGCAGCCTGCGCATGCGCCCGAGAACTCAAACAAAGGTTGTTTGAACTGGCTGCCTTTGACGGTGTTGACGTTGAAGTCCGCGGGGGTGTCGGGAAGATCGACCGAGTAATCCCAGTTCTTTTCTTCACCGTTCTTCAAAGCGTCTTCCAAGGGAATCATGGTAAGGGCTTTTACCTTTGCGGGGCAAACGTTCGCGCAGCTTCCGCAACCGGTACAGTCAAGGGCGGAAACCTGCATTCTGTATTTGAAGCCCTTAAAGCCCGTCGCGTCCTTCGTAACGAAGGTTTCGGGAGCGTTTTCAAGAACTTCCGCGGGTTGAAGCACAGGGCGGATTGCCGCATGCGGGCAAACGAACGCGCACTGGTTGCACTGGATGCAGTTTTCGCTGATCCAGGCGGGGACGTTAACTGCAACGCCGCGTTTTTCAAAACGAGTGGTTGCGGTGGGAACGTGGCCGTCGGCTTCGATTTCGGAAACGGGAAGGCTGTCGCCTTTTTGTGCGAGCATAGGTTCGACAAAAGCCTTGTAGTAAGGATCGTCGGTGACGGGTTTGACTTCCGCTCCGGTGGTTGCGTCTTTCCAGCTTTCGGGATATTTAACCTCGACAAGTCCGGAGATCGCGTCGTCGATTGCCGCAAAGTTCATATTTACGACCGCTTCGCCTTTCTTGCTGAAAGACTTGACGACGAATTCTTTCATATGTTTGTTGGCTTCTTCATAGGGCATTACGCCTGCAAGATAGAAGAACGCCGACTGCATCGTGGTGCTGATACGGTTGCCGAGACCGATTTTGGTAACGATGTCGATTGCGTCGATGGTATAGAACTTAATGTGTTTTCTTGCGATGGTGCGCTTCATTTCGGCGGGGAGCATAGCGTCCATTTCTTCGGGTTTCCAGATGCTGTTCAGAAGGAAGGTGCCGCCGTCTTTAAGGTCGCTGACCATATCGTACTTCGTGACGTAGGAAGGATTGTGGCAAGCCACGAAATCCGCCGTGTCGATAAGATAGGACGATTTGATGGGAGTGTCGCCGAAACGCAGGTGCGATACCGTCAGACCGCCCGACTTTTTGCTGTCGTACGCGAAGTATGCCTGAGCGTATTTTTCGGTGTAGTTACCGATAATCTTGATGCTGTTTTTGTTGCTGCCGACCGTGCCGTCGGAGCCGAGTCCGTAGAACTTGCAACGGATTGCGTCCTTCGGGGAAGCGTCGATTTTTTCAACGACTTTCAGCGAAGAATGAGTCACGTCGTCGTTGATACCGACCGTGAAGTGGTTTTTGTTTTCGCCGCCCATGTTTTCATAGATGGCGTTGATCATCGAAGGATTGAATTCCTTGCTGCCCAGGCCGTAACGACCGCCGAGAACTTTTACGCCGGTAACGCCTTGTTCCGCAAGTGCCGCGACGACGTCGAGGTACAAAGGCTCGCCAAGGCTGCCGCTTTCTTTCGTCCTGTCCATGACGGAGATGTATTTGCAGGTTTTGGGAAGTGCCGCAACGAGTTTGTCCGCGCGGAACGGGCGGTAAAGACGAACTTTGATAAGACCGACTTTTTGTCCTTTCGCGTTAAGGTAATCGACGGTTTCTTCGGCTGCTTCCGCGCCGCTGCCCATAATGACGATGACCTTTTCGGCGTCTTTTGCGCCGTAGTAATCGAACAGGTTGTATTTACGGCCGGTGATACCCTCGACCTTTTTCATCATTTCTTCCACGATTTCGGGAACGGCGTCGTAGTATTTGTTGCCGGCTTCGCGTCCCTGGAAGTAAATATCGGGGTTCTGAGCGGTGCCGTTAAGTTGCGGATGCTCGGGGTTCAGAGCGCGTTTCTTGAACTTTTCGATATCCTTCATATCGACGATTTTCTTGATGTCTTCGTAGTCGATCATTTCGATTTTCGAAACTTCGTGCGAGGTGCGGAAGCCGTCGAAGAAGTGAAGGAAAGGAACGCTTGCGCGAAGGGTTGAAAGGTGTGCGACGAGAGCCAGATCCATGACTTCCTGAACGCTGCAACTTGCAAGCATTGCAAAGCCCGTCTGACGGCACGCCATAACGTCGCTGTGGTCGCCGAAAATGTTAAGCGCGTGATAAGCAAGCGCACGTGCACTTACGTGGAAAACCGAGGGCAATAATTCGCCGGCGATTTTGTACATATTGGGAATCATCAACAGTAAGCCCTGGCTTGCCGTGAAAGTGGTGGTCAGCGCGCCTGCCGAAAGACTGCCGTGTACGGCGCCCGCTGCGCCCGCTTCGGATTGCATCTCGGCGATGCGAACCTTCTGACCGAAAATGTTTTTTCTGCCCGCAGTTGCCCACTCGTCGGCGTTTTCTGCCATAGGCGAGGACGGCGTGATGGGGTAGATTGCGGCAACTTCGCTTAAAGCGTAAGCGATATGAGCGGCCGCGGTGTTACCGTCAATGGTCATTTTTGTACTCATTTGAACCTCCGTTTGTTTATAACGTATAAATTTTACG
>OHBX01000919.1_pt1 | contig 13506 bp, 8 predicted proteins | sample 1577441 | NCBI WGS metagenome assembly OHBX01 (sample SAMEA3879561, study PRJEB24766) | human gut metagenome | biome: human-associated habitat; feature: feces | place: USA | collected 1985/1987 | reverse complement strand
GCAGCTCAACAGGCAATACAGCCACAGCAAACAGCGAAACGAACAGCGAAACCGGCGCAACTACAACGCCAGCCAAAGTAAACGGTGGAACCATCACCGGCGGCAGCGGCACGATTGTGCTGACCAACAAGCTGCAGAACCCGAAGTTTGCACTGGATATCATCAAGAAGGATGCCAATGACGAGAAAACCCTACTAGATGGTGTTGAGTTCAAGCTGGAAAAGCTGAAGCAAGCAAAAACTGGAGGAACGCAGTGGGAAGTAGATACTTCCTATGAATTCGACAAAACACACACAGGTTCCATTACCGCCATAACGGGTGGGGATGGCAAAATTACTGATAAGTTCAAGGATTTGAAACCCGGCAGATACCGCCTGACGGAAACCAAAGCCCCGGAGGGTTTTGTCCTCGATACCGGCGTGTATGAAGTGATGATCGACACCAACGGCAAGACCTACGAGGTGGAGAACAAGGCAGGCGTCGGCTTCATCAATGATGCGATGCGAGGCAACCTGAAAATTATCAAGACCTCCTCTGACGGCAAGGTCAAGGGCTTCGCTTTCCGAATTACCGGAGCAAATGGCTATGACATTATCCTTGAAACCAACGACAAGGGTGAGATCTTCATTGACGGGCTTCGCATCGGGGACTACACCATTTCTGAGGTAAGCAACTCGGCTTCTTCGATGTATGTCCTGCCTGCCGACAAGAAGGCAACGGTCAAGCTCGGCTCCACTACCATTGTGGAGATGCACAATGTTCTGCGTGATACGCCCAAGACCGGCGACACAACCAATCTGCCGCTGCTCTATGCCCTTGCAGGTCTGTCCGCAGTGGGCATCGCTGTGTGCTGCGTTATCGGATTCAAGAAAAAGAAAAAGGAGGATCGTAACTAATGGAACCTAAAACCATCGTGGCTATCGTACTGGTAGCCTTTATCATCGGCGGCTTTATCTTCTTGCAGGTCAGAAAGAAAAACAAGAAGTGAGCCAATCATCCAAGGGGGCGGAGCAAAAACTCCGCCCCTTTTCTACTACCCGAAGGAGGGATTCAATGAATCAACAGAAAACGGTGGAAAGCCGTGTGCTTTCTATCTTGAAGGACTGTCCGAGAGCAAGGTTCGACGATATGATCCTTGTTATGCACTACTACAATCGCTATGCGACTTATCTCAGAGCCGGCGAACTGCCTCTCAATGACCTTGCATTCAACTACAAAGTCTACGGACTGCCGTGTTTTGAAACCATCCGCAGGGCAAGGCAGCGTGTGCAGTCGCTTTTTCCGGAATACTCCCGCAACGCCAACCCTGACGATGACAGTATGGTTATCATCATTGGCATTCTCTGAGGTAACGGCTATGGAAAATGAAAAGAGAAAGGTCGGTGATTACACCGTCCTCTGCGCCGTGAATATCGGTTCCCGTGAAATCATCCTTGCCGAGAATGAGCAGGATAACAGCGGTGAACGATTCCTCTGCTGCTACGGAGAGCGCAACGACATCTTTGAGAAGTTTACCGAATGTGCCGTTGGCGACGACTACATTGATGCAGCGCTGTTTTTTGCAGAGCGCATCAAGCAAGACGCCGAGAGGTTTCGGGCAGAGGTTGAAAAGCTGGATATTCCCGTGACGGTTATCACCGAGGAGGACTGCATCCCCGACCACTATAAGAACGACATCAACGGCAAAATCATCGCCATCAACCCGGCAATCCTCAAGCCGGAGTATCAAAGAGCAGATCGACAGCTTTTCCTTGTGACCGGCGGCTTCGGCGCTTCGGCAAATGCCCGTGGCAGTGCCGTATTTTGCAAAAATCTCTATGACGGCAAGAATACCCGTTATGAGCGTATGGATGTGCTGGGTGAAGTAAAGCCGGAGTGTATGCCCGATTGGGCAGAAAAGAAAGCAATTCTTTTTCGGCATACGCAAAGCAGTAAGCTGATGTTTGAGTATGGTGGCAGGATGTTCAGCCCATATCGCTTGTTCACAAAAGCTGAAAATACGCTTGATTTCATATCACTTCATACCGCAAGAGATTTTGAACTTGGCTTTATGAGCAGAGATTGTCCTGAGAGCAAAACCTCATATAGCTATGCGGAGTTCTACAAGAAGTCGAGCATCAAGAACTGTGATCTGTTTGTGTGTGCAGACAACGGCAAACTCTACTGTCCGGGAGAAAATGAACTATTCGAGTGGCAAGGTGAAGTCGGGAAAAGTGATTTCGATAGAAAGCCACATACGAAATCTCAGAAGGAGTACGAACGATAAGGAGGTAAACACCTATGGCAACAAAGAAAACCGCAGCCGAACAGGGTTTGCAGCAGAAAATGAAGGTGCTGACAAAGCTCTTTGACGCAGGCTGTAAAACCGAAAAAGACCTGAAGGCGCTGACCTTGCCGACAATCCTGAAAATCCCCGATGTGACCGTGCCGGATATGACGGTCATCACCGAGCTTCAGGAGCAGGTCGCAAAGAATCGTCTTTTCTCATACTTGGGAGGTGGAACAGATGAGCCAAGCGACACGACCGAATGACCGCCACATCATTTGGAGCAACCAAAACCTTGATGTGGACGACTGGCGAGAGGACTACAAGGAGTTCCTTGAAGCTAATGAACTGGACGACGACCCGAATGATGAGCAGGCACTCTATGAGTGGATGGAGGAAACCAATTACGACTACCTCTCCGATGAGCGAGTCAACCTGAATGTTCAGCTTTCCCAGCCGATCATTGTCATTGGCGACATCGGCAGATGGAACGGCAGAGTGATGGGCTACAAGGACATCCCCTCCGGCAACATCCGAGATTGTCTGTATGCCGACACCGACTATACCGAATGGTATGTAGATAAGTACGGCGATCTTCGTGCCGATGCTACTCACCACGACGGCACAAATCACTATCTCTACCGTGTGTTCAAAGACGGCGTTTCCAAAACGCAGATGGAGAACCTGAGAGATAAAATCTATCACGGCAAAGCCACACGAGCCGATATTACCCGGCTGACCCGGCGACTTGGGGATGAGATCGCCGCCGTTTACGGCTTTGACATCCCGAAACAAAGAGTATCTCAAGAGAGGAGTGAACGATAATGACAGATTTCACACTGCGACCGCTGACCGTTCCCGAACGCAAATACACCTACGCTCAAAGTTCGCAGCTTCAAGGGCAGACAGGCAATATCGGTTATCTGCGTGGGGACTTCGGCTCAAGCGGCGATCAGTTTTATACCACTTGGTTTGATACCCGACCGCAATGGAAAAGCGATGAGTTCAAGCGGGACTTGGACGATGTAATCAACGCCCTGCGCTCCGAGGAGTACGGACTGCTTCAAAGCCGTTCTCAGATGGTGCGTTATGGGCGTGAGAACAAGGAAAGCGAAATGCAGGGTGCTTATACCACTGAGTTCGGCTTCCGAGCAGATACCGAGAAATATGCGTTCGTGCTTCGCTGTAATCCAACGAGGGGCGACTATAACTTCTACTGCCTCTGCTATGTAAAGGAATGGCTGGACAAGCACATCGAAGAAGCCAACCGGGACATTCGCTTTATTGACAGCCACTATAAAGAGTTGTTCCGTATCCCGGACGGAGAGCGCATCATTGTGAACGACCGTGACGGTAAGGCGGAAAGCTATCCCTGCCGCTATATTGATAGCTATCACACAGAGGTTGGACGCAATCTCTTTCACATTTGCGAGTTTGCCGAGCGTATGGAGCAAGGCGGCTGTACCTACGCTCCAATGGAGCCGCCCTTGCCTCCGATGTGCTATTCCATACTCCCGTCTACCGGCGAAGTCATTCAAATCGACCGCTGGCAAAAGGGCTATACCGCCACAAGTTTTAACGATGGGAACCGTGCGGAGAACGAAGCAATTAAAGACAAGTTCAATGAAAAGCTGGGTGTCAGCAAGGCGCAGGAGCAGGCGATGCTCGCCGGTTCTATGATCCGGTGGGACTCCATTGCCGCCAAACCCAAGAGCTATGATGAGAACGGCAAAGCCATCAAGCCAAAAGACTATGAACGATAAGGAGGTGTCCGCCGATGGCACGAAAATACGACTTCATTTCGGAGCTGTATAACCGAACCTGCAAAACGGTCGTTGCAAACCCCGCAAGCTGGGAAGCGTTTCTGCGCTCTGCCTGCTACAACTACCGTCTGCGTTTTGATGAGCAACTTTTGGTTCACGCACAGCGACCGGATGCCACTGCCGTTCTTCAGATCGACGACTGGAACCAAAAGTTTGGGCGATGGGTCAATCGTGGAGCACACGGCATTGCCGTTTTTGAGGATGCCGACCAACGCCGCCAGCGGCTTGTCCACTACTTCGATATTTCCGACACGCATCCCAGCCGCTTTTCCCGCAGAGTTCCCATTTGGCAAATGCGGGACGAATACACGGCAGAGGTGATCGATACGCTGGAAAGCACCTTCGGAGAGTTGAACGACAAGGAAACCCTTGCCGTTGCCATCGAGTCGGCGGCAAGAAATGCCGTAGAGGACAACATCCCCGACTATCTCTCCGATCTGATCTACAGCGTGAAAGACAGCTTCTTGGACGGCGTATCCGAAGAAGAAATCACCCACATTTTCAAAACGGCGGTGAGAAACAGCGTCGCCTATATGACGATGACCCGCCTGGGCATTGAAGCCGGAGAATACTTTGAACCCGATGATCTTCGGGATGTGGTGAATTTTACGACCCCTGCCACGCTGAACGCCCTCGGCTATGCCACCAGCGATATTGCGGAGATGGGACTTGCGGAGATTTCCCGCACCATTCTTGCCCTCGACCGTCAAAATCGCATAATTGCAGAGAAAACCAAAGCCGATTACAATGTAGGCAAAGAAAAAACCGAAAGGAGTCCTGACGATGAACGAGATCACTTACACGAGGCAGGGGGATTATCTGCTCCCCGATCTGACAATGCCGGAGCAGCCAGAGCTGTCGATGGGCAGGTACGCCCGGATGCGGAAGAAGTTCCTGAAGGAGCATCACAAGGTACGCTACTACAACCTGCTGACGAGCTGCGCCCTGAACGAGCATCTGAACGACACGGAGCGCAGAGCGAACGAGATGGAACAGATGCTGACGGAGCAGATGGCAGCGTCGGAGGGCGTGACGGAGAATCTGAAAGCGACGGATATGATGAGCTGGGTTCGGAAGATGAACAGTATCCGGAGCCGGGTTCAGGAGATCGTGATGGCGGAGGTAATCTTCGCTTAGACTATTACGACCGAAGTCACGAGGATAAAAGCCTACCGTTCTTTGGCGGCGACGATACGATTCGTGAAATCCTCGGCACCACGCCGCACCTAAAGGCAAGCAAAGACGAGATACGGGCATTCTTTGAAGCTACCGCTGATGAGAACGCCCGTATTTCTTATATCAAGCGCATTTTCAACAACGACTACACCGAGGTCATTCTGAGCGATGGACGGCGTGTGGGCTACAAGACCTATCAGAATGTGTTGCAGCTTTGGGAGGGCAGTTATCTCTCCCGCACGGCACAGAGTTTCTATGATTGGGGCGTAATTGCCCAGCATTTTGAAGCGATGCGGTTGCTTGGGGAGTTGCAGGACACGATGAAGCCGCTGCCGTCCATTGACGGGCAGTTGAGCTTGATGACAGCAGGAGCAGAGGAACGAAAGCCCTCTGCTTTTACTTTCTCTCAGGAGATCATCGACGCTGTTCTCACCCGTGGCAGCGGCATCTCTGAGGGGAAAATGCGAATCTATGAGCAGTTCCAAAAGAGCCTGTCTGCAAAGGAAAATGCCGATTTCCTAAAAAATGAATACGGCTGGGGCGGTGCTTATCCCGTAATCGTCGGAGCCGGTATTGATGAGCAGCACGACGGCAAGGGTATCCGTATTTCTAAAGGCATCGGAAGCGATAAACCTCATATCGACCTGAAATGGAGTCAGGTGGAGAAGCGTATTGCCGAGCTGATAAAACTCGACCGTTACCTGAACCCCAAGGAAAAGGCACAGTACCCTGAGTGGCTGCAAAAGCAGGAGGAACGCCGTGCAGCACTTACCGAGGAACGAAGAAACAGAGAAATCTTGTCTACCGCACCGTCCGAAAAGACGGAGCCGAAAAATGAGCGATATGAATACCATCTCGGCAGCACCGTCTATCTCGGCGCAAACGAGTATGAAATCCTGTCCTTTGATGATGAGCGTGTAATGCTCTATGATACGCAGTTTCCGCTTTTCAACAAGGAAATGACGAGAGCTGAATTCGACAGCAATGTGCAGGAGAACCCACTGAATGACCATTTGAAGGTCGCTAATAAACAGTCCGAAGAAAAGGCGGTCGAGTTCGACATCGGGATGGGCTATCTCGGCAACGGACTGACCGTTTGGAACCGTGCCGTGGAGGTCAATGGGGACTATCAGAACATTGCCCACATCTCCCCCGAAGGTGAGATCACCTTCTATGTGCAGGACTTGCCGCAGAGCGTTGTGGAGCGTATCGAGCAGGCGGCAGAAAGAGAAAATCCAAAGGATGCTGCTTTGCCGGAGTTCTATCAGGCGTATCTTAAAACCAAAGCAGACAATCCGAGTAGCCTTTTGCTGTATCAGGTGGGTGATTTCTTTGAAGCCTATGCCGATGATGCAGAGGTCGTCGGGTCTGCTCTTGACTTGACGCAGACGACCCGTGCCGTCGATCACAACACGCGTGTCCCAATGGTAGGATTTCCGCAGCACCGCTTGGAAACCTACCTTACAATGCTGACCGACAGAGGGTACGATGTTGAGGTCAACTCTTTGGAGGACGGCGAACGCAGTACCCGTACCGTGATTTCCACCACAAAGGAAGCTCCGGTAGAGTCCAAACCTATCGGCAGGATCGACTATCTCGGCACGGACGGCAAGGTCGGTGAAAGCATCGAGTACACCAGCCCGTATAGCTTTGAGAAGGACATCAAGGAGGAAAACTACTACGGTGTCCCGATGAGTATTGTTCTGTATAAGAACAAGGACGGCAACACGATTCCGCACAGTTTTATCACCCAGCTTGACCCACCGCCCAAGGGCTTTGAGATCATCGACAGCCCGTATTTGCCGGAAAATGCTCTGGACAAGGCGAAGCATCTCATTGATGATTTTTGCCGTGAGGAGTATCAGCGTGAGGATGGTGCGGACTACACCGATCTTACTGATGTCGGCGTTGCCTACACCACGACTGAGGACGACAAGCACGAAATACAGGCAAGGGTCAATCTTGTGGATTTCCGCATCGAAACTCTTGCAGACGGCAAGGTCGTCCGAAGTGTGCAGTATTCGTCCATTGAAGAACTGACCGAAAAAGGACTGCAAGCACTGTCCTTTGACGACCTTGTTTATCTCTCCGAGGAAGAACTTGCACAGGTGGAAGCACCTCTTACCCCTGTTTGGGAGCATCCGAAGAAAAGCCGGGTGCAGACCTTTGATATTCATCCCGAAATCCCAATGGCAGACCGTCATACCTTTGACCTTGCTTCTCACGAGGTCGAGGAGGTCAACAAGAAAGAACGCTTCCACCGCAACTATGCGGCAATCACCGTTCTGAAAAGGTGTCAGGAAGAAAACCGCTTCGCCACACCGGACGAGCAGATCATTCTTTCCAAGTATGTTGGCTGGGGCGGTATTCCCGAAGCCTTTGATGAGCGAGCCGGTTCTTGGCAGACAGAGTTCGGGATGCTGAAAAACATCCTGACACCGGAGGAATACGCTTCCGCAAGAGAAAGCACTCTGACCGCTTTCTACACGCCGCCAACGGTTATCAATGCCGTGTATAAGGTGATGAAACAGCTTGGCTTCCGTGAGGGCAACATCTTGGAACCGTCCTGCGGCATCGGGCATTTTATCGGTATGCTTCCCGAAGAAATGAAGGAAAGCAAGATCTACGGTGTGGAGCTGGATACGGTTTCTGCCGGTATCGCACAGCAGTTATATCAAAAGTCCTCTATCGCCGCACAGGGCTTTGAGGAAACCAACCTCCCCGACAGCTTCTTTGATGCCGTTGTGGGGAATGTACCCTTCGGGGATTTCAAGGTTCCTGACAAGCGTTACGACAAGCACAAGTTCCTCATCCACGACTACTTCTTCGCCAAATCCTTGGACAAGCTCCGTCCGGGCGGCGTAATGGCTCTCATCACCAGCAAAGGCACAATGGACAAGGAAAACTCCGCTGTCCGCAAGTATATTGCTCAGCGAGCCGACCTGCTTGGTGCTATCCGTTTGCCGAACAACACCTTTAAGGGAAATGCCGGAACGGAAGTCGTTTCGGACATTCTTATTCTGCAAAAGCGTGACCGCATTGTGGATATAGAGCCGGATTGGGTACAGCTCGGCACAGATGAAAACGGTATCCTGATGAACAGCTACTTTGTTGAGCATCCCGAAATGATACTCGGAGAGATGAAAATGGTGTCGGGGCGTTTCGGTCCCGAAGCCACCTGCGTCCCTTACGAGGGGGCAGACCTTGCCGAGCAACTCAGCGAAGCCGCTTCCAATATTCACGGTGAGCTGACCGCATATGAGGTGGAGGATGAGCTTGCAGAGGAGGACAATTCCATTCCCGCAGATCCCACCGTTCGTAACTTCTCCTATACGGTGCTGGACGATAGAATCTACTTCCGAGAAAACAGCCGTATGGCTCCGGTGGAGGTATCCGCTACCGCAGAGAACCGCATAAAGGGTATGATCCGCATCCGTGATTCGGTCAGAACGCTGATTGAATTGCAGACAGAGGATTACCCCGACTCGGAAATTAAAGCGGAGCAGGAGCGATTAAACGCTCTTTATGATACCTTTTCCAAGCAGTACGGACTTATCAACAGCCGTGCCAACATCTCCGCATTTTCGCAGGACAGCTCCTTTTCTCTGCTCTCGGCTCTTGAGGTCTTGGGCGATGAAGGGCAGCTTGAACGCAAGGCGGATATATTCTACAAGCGAACCATCAAGCCACACACCCCGGTCACTTCCGTAGATACCTCCAGCGAAGCACTTGCCGTTTCTATGGGCGAAAAAGCCCGTGTGGATATGGATTATATGTGCGAGCTGACCGGCAAGACCGAGGAAGAAATCTTTGCGGACTTGAAGGGCGTTATCTTTCTGAACCCGATGTACGGGTACGGCAATTCCACGCAGGCAAAGTACCTGATGGCAGACGAATACCTCTCCGGCAATGTTCGTGAAAAGCTGGCACTCGCCCGAAAGTCAGCGGAGCTTTACCCCGAAGATTACACAGTCAATGTGGAAGCACTGGAACGGGTGCAGCCCAAAGACCTGACCGCCAGCGAGATTGCCGTTCGGCTTGGTGCTACTTGGCTGCCGACCGAAATTGTCGAACAGTTTATGTTTGAGTTCTTGGGTACGCCGAGGTACGCACAGTGGAACATCAAGGTTCATTTCTCTGCCTATACCGGCGAATGGAACATTGAGGGCAAGTCCTATGACCGCAGCAATGTGAAGGCATACAGCACCTACGGTACGGGGCGCATCAACGCCTATAAGATCATCGAGGAAACACTGAACCTGAAGGATGTCCGCATCTTCGACTATGTAGAGGACGCAGACGGCAAAAAGAAAGCCATTCTGAACAAGAAGGAAACGGCAATCGCACAGGCAAAGCAGGAGCTGATCAAGCAGGGCTTTCAGGATTGGGTCTGGTCTGACCCTGAGCGCAGAGAACGACTCTGCCGCCTTTACAACGATAAATTCAACAGCCTGCGTCCCCGTGAGTACGATGGAAGCCACATCGTTTTCAGCGGTATGAACCCCGAAATCGAGCTTCGGGAGCATCAAAGAAATGCGGTGGCGCACATCCTCTACGGCGGCAATACGCTGCTTGCACACGCCGTGGGCGCAGGGAAAACCTTCGAGATGGTTTCGGCGGCGATGGAGTCCAAACGGCTTGGATTGTGCAGTAAATCCCTGTTTGTCGTACCCAACCACCTCACCGAGCAGTGGGCATCGGAGTTCTTACAGCTTTATCCCTCAGCCAACATTTTGGTGGCAACGAAGAAAGACTTTGAAACCAAGAACCGCAAAAAGTTCTGCGGCAGAATTGCCACCGGCGATTACGATGCCATCATTATCGGGCATTCGCAGTTCGAGAAAATACCGATGTCCATTGAACGGCAGCGGGCGATCCTCGAACAGCAGCTTGATGAGGTAACGGAGGGCATTACGGAATTGAAAAAGAACCGTGGAGATAACTTCTCCGTAAAACAACTGGAGCGCACAAAGAAATCTGTCAAGCAGAAGCTCGATAAGCTCAACGACCAATCCAAAAAGGATGATACAGTGACCTTTGAGGAGTTGGGTGTGGACAGACTTTTCATTGATGAGAGTCACTACTACAAGAACCGTGCGAAACGTTGTGCATAAGTCGTAGCAGACAGCTATGACGAAAAGCACCATGCGATAGCACTTGATATATCAAGAAAATATCGTAGAGAACTCAAATCTCAAATTCAGAGGCGAAATTCCTCTGCCGTACAGAATCAATGCCGGAAAGGAGAAATCCCTCAGCGGTCTGTCAAACCGCAGGCAGTACGAGAGCTAATACTCCACTGTGCGTTGTCTATCTGTAAATAGACAGGGTACAAAGCGTGGTGAAGTCGTAACCTGAAAACCTAAACCGAAAGGCATGGATAATAATGGTGCGGGCTTCCGAAACCTATGGCTATCCAGTAGTGAAAGCTATGCAGCATCGTAAGAGTGCTTGGCATCCGAAAGGATGAAGATTGGAGAAAGCAGATACGGCTGGTTTTTCCGTATATGCCCCATGAAATGAAATATTCATGCGGAACCACACAACAACTGTGATTCAAAGTGTGGTTAGGTTCTCCCGGTGTAAGGTAGCGGCCTAAGGGTTTCAACGGTCTATTGACCACAAGGATAGAGATTTGGGAACGTTTGAGAGCCTGTATTTGGAGTGTTACAGCACAATGAAGAATACAGGAAGTCAGCCGTGCCATAGTAGTCTGCAATTGGGTAATGCCAATTACACGGGGCTGAAATGCCCCACGGCGAAGGGCACGAGTCAGATTGATTTGTAAATTTCACGAAAGAAAATCCAATAACTCCCTGAAAGACGGGTGGCGAACTGCGAGGTGAAAACCTTGTGCATTTAAGCGTCAGATTTTCAACAGAAAAAGAATTGAAACAGTTTCAAGACCTGCTCTATGAAAAATCGGGGCAAGGCGTTTCATTCACGGGACTGTTGGAAGCAATGGTCAGCGAAGTGACTATTGTAACCGCTGTTCATAACATCAAGTCCAACAAGGGCAGCAAAACTGCCGGTGTGGACAGGATGAAAATGGACAAGTATCTGCAAATGCCAAAAGAAGAACTATTTCAGTTGATTCAATCAAATATCTCCAATTACAAGCCGAAGCCAGCCAAACGGAAGTATATCGAAAAGGCAAACGGCAAAAAGCGACCTCTGGGTATTCCCACTGTATTGGATAGGATTATACAGGAATGTATGCGACTGATTCTGGAACCGATATGCGAAGCGAGATTCTATCCGCACAGCTATGGTTTCCGTCCTTACCGGGCGCAGAAGCACACTATCCGGGATATTGTCAATGTCATCAATGCAAGTGTGAAATCCAAAGACCAGCCGGTATGGGCAGTCGAGGGAGATATAAAGGGCTGTTTTGACAACATCAATCATAGATTGTTGCTGAAAAAGCTATGGCGAATCGGAATCCACGATAAGAGGGTTCTGAAAATCATCAGCCAAATGCTAAAAGCCGGATATATCGATCAGGACTTATACCATGCAACAGAAATGGGAACACCACAGGGCGGTATATTATCTCCGTTGCTGTCCAATGTGTATCTCAATGACTTTGACTGGTATGTGGGGCGCTGCTATATGGAGCCGCACCGTCAATGCAAGCACAAATGCAACGATACCCGAAGGCTGAAATGGTCTGGAATCACCCCGAAATACAATTTTCGCTATGCGGATGATTGGGTGATCCTGACCTCTACGGAACAGGAAGCGTTCCGTATGAAGCATGAACTGACAAAGTATTTTAAGCATCGCATGAAGTTGGAACTGTCACAGGAAAAGACCTATGTAACCGATTTGAGAAAGAATGGTATTCATTTCCTCGGTTACATAGTCAAGGCAGAACGAAAGAGGAAAACACCAGACCCAGCCACATGGTCAGATAATCTGGTAGGAAAGCCATTCCCTGATATGGAACGATTGACGAAGAAAATCCATACCTTGCAAAAAGAAGTTAGGAAAATTGGATTATACACGCAATCCAACACACAGGCGGCTCAAATCCAGTATGTGAACTCCGTGATTATGGGACTGGCACAGTATTTGCAACCCTCTATCTGTTCTCATGCCTACCATGCCATTGACCGTAGAGTGAATAATACGGCGTTGGCAGTATGGAAAAACCTGTTTCCCAAGCAGTACAACCAAATGCAGGTGCCGTTAAAGGAATTAAGTAATCTGCCACATCGGCACGAAGGTTATGACAGTAAAACCTTCGCAATTCAAATTGATGGGAAATGGTTCGGAATAACCTATGCGTTTATTACACACAGTCGTTATGAAAGCAAACCATTTGACCAGAAAATGACCCCTTATACGGAGGATGGACGCAGGCGGTATGTAAATTATCGTACCAAGCATAAACCGTTGCCCTGTGACCGCCCCTCCATCAATACACCCGAAGATATAGCCTTATCCATCTACGCTAGCGGCAAGGGATGGAAAGCCAATTTCGAGTATTTTATGAATCGGGAATATGCCTACAACCGAGATAAGGGAAAATGCAAATGCTGTGGTAGATATTTCTCTGAACTGATTCCGAAACATTGTCATCATGTAAATCCACGACTTCCGATTGAAAGAATCAACAAAGTTCCAAATTTAGCATGGCTATGTATACCGTGTCACCGCATGGTACACAACAGTCCTATACCGCCAGAGTTGGATGCCAAGGCGGTACGCAAAATCAAGAAATATCGTGAAAAACTCAAAAAGTGAAATTTACAAGTGCGCTGTATTCGTGAGGGTACAGATGCAATGAAATCAGTAGAAAGTAAGTCAATCTGATGGTAGGCCGGGTGCGCTGAAAGGTGCACGCCCGGCGTGAGACGGGGGAAAATCCGGAGGAAACGAATGTGCGGCTTCGCCGCACATCACGTTCAAAGGATTACCTATCGTCATTGTTTCTCTTTACCAAAATGCGGAATGTAGGCGGCATCGCCCAAACCGAAGCGATGAAATCCAGCGACCTCTTTATGAAATGCAGGTACTTGGACGAACTGACCGGAGGGCGTGGGACAGTGTTTGCGACAGGAACGCCGATCTCCAATTCGATGGTCGAACTTTACACCATTCAGCGATACTTGCAGTACAATACCCTTGTTCAGAACAACTTGCAGCACTTCGATGCCTGGGCTTCCACTTTCGGAGAAACCATTACGGCAGTAGAACTTACACCCGAAGGAACGGGATACCGAGCCAAAACACGCT
>OHBX01000918.1_pt1 | contig 13510 bp, 10 predicted proteins | sample 1577441 | NCBI WGS metagenome assembly OHBX01 (sample SAMEA3879561, study PRJEB24766) | human gut metagenome | biome: human-associated habitat; feature: feces | place: USA | collected 1985/1987 | reverse complement strand
CGATGAAAACTTCCTCAATAGGATGCTGGAGAAAACAAACGAGGATTTTGCCGAATTACTGGAAATACAACAAGAGTATGATTGACTTTTTCCCTACAGAACATATTTCCTCCTCATGCAAACGCAAATTCGGTATATGTGACCGGCCCGCTCCGGCTGCCGAAAAAGCATACATCGCTGAAAAACAGGGACAGGATTGGATTGCGGCAGTGGACAATCACTACCGGCTTAAAGTAAATTTTGTACCGGTTGACCATTGCATTGAATTACGCAAGGCGGACGGAAAGATGGATAATCGCTGTGACGGCTGTCTGTTTTATGAAGACACGATCATATTTGTGGAACTGAAACAAAGAAAAAGCAAAGGCAGCCAGTGGATAAAGGATGGTGAACAACAGTTACGTTCTACCATTGGCTATTTTGAGCAACAGGAAGAGGCACGGAACTTTCCTATAAAGAAAGCCTGCATAGCCAATAGCGAAAGACCTTTGTTCAGAACGGGCCAGGCGGTACGGATGGAACGCTTTTTCTTGGAAACAAACTATATATTGAGAATCGAAAATAGAATAAATATCGAATAATTGGTTGACCTTGCAGTGATTTTCGGCGAAAAACGGAACTCGGGTACGAAAGCCGATGCCTACATTTGCACTGTTAACAAGATGTTTCACTTAATACCAATTTATTTATGGACAATATCCAAAAAATCAAGTTGCTGAATGAGCTGATGTCCAAGGCAACCCCACAAAATGTAGATTTCACCCCGCACAATGGCAATTATTGTGTGACACTGCTGGCTACGCAACCCATTCACACTTGGGGATGGCAAAAACGTAATTTCAAAATCAAGGGTCGCCTGGAAGAGGGCAAGACAATCTCCGCCGACTTGATAGTGGAAAATGAAATGCTTTTTGGTGTGACAGACCTGCCGTATGTGGCACACGAGGGCGACCGTACCCCTATCTTCAAGATTATCCGTGCTTCCATCTTCTGCGCTTATGGAGCCTTGCAGCTTACGGAACTGCATCGGGGTATGCGGAAAATAGCCTGCACGGACTACCCTTTCAAAAAAGCGGATAAGGAAGAACAGATAACGGCGGAAGTCAAGTTTATGAAGAAACTGGCTTCAAGGATGACTGTCCCTGAACATTGTATAAGCGGACGCCCGGTAGTAACCCATCTTACGTCCACCCGCTTGAGAGACGTCATATTGTATAACAAAGAATATGAGCCGGCATTATATGAAAAGATGAAAGGTTCCATTGAGGCGTTATCCCCTTTCATTCCGGCAAAGGACAACGCGGACAATGCGCTTCCTGATGTATTTATCTCCCGCCAAGATTGGGAAAATCCCCGTGACACCTTTGACCATCAGGTGGTCATACTCAACGCCAAAAGCAAAAAGAAGCAACAGTTTTGGTGGGATTACCTGAAACTCAATATTTTTTTGAGTGACTTGGAGTATAAATTCGGTTACTATGTATTAATGAACCGCTGGCAGGTTCCGGTAATTCAAAAGTGGATTGCCGAATACCACGAAAAAGGTTATTTCGAATCCCAACGGGCAAAAGACTACCTTCTTTTTTATTTGAAAGCCAGCGAAAAAGCACCGGTTCGTGTCTTAAACTCCATGGGAGTACAGGTTAAAGTTAAAATGACTCCAAGATAAATTTGATAAATCAGCACTTATCAAAAGGGAAGGATGAAATGTTTATTAACATAGAGTTTCATCTTTCCCTTTGTTTTTATTCCGAATGTTTATATTTTTGCAATAAATACCGACTGGACGGTTTATATGAGAAAATTATGATATACAAAACTTGTGCTAAGGAATTGGTCATACCGCTGATTGCAGCAATACCTGAAATTGTCGCAGTTATGTTCGTTGATGTTCATTCAACGGATTGACAACAGGCATGATTCAGTTTTCAAATTTTAGATGAAAACAAAATTACGCAGAAGAGTCATAATTTTGGGAGTAGTAAGTTAAAAAAGGCATAGAGAATCATCTCATACAATAAATTCCACTTTTCGTTTGAGTTCTTCTCTACGCCTGAATAAAATCCGATTAGTCGGTTTTTATTAAAAGCAAATGTAACAAAAAAAAATAAGACCCCCATATTGCCTGAAGCAAAACTGTCCAAAATAATGGAATTGATTTAAGTATCATACTGTTAACGTATGTAGTTTAACTCTTATTCGCTTTAAACTAAGTATGCAAAAAAGATTGAATATTCAGCCAAATGTTCTATTTTTGTTTTTAAAATACATATTTATGAAAGGAACAAAAGGAACAGAAACAAAAGCGTTAATAAGGGAGACCGCATTCAAGTTGTTTCTGACAAAGGAGTATAATATGGTCCCCTTGAAAGATATTGAACAAAGTCTCAACCTGTCAAGAGGTTGTATGTCCTATCATTATCCGACCAAACAAGAATTGTTTATGGATGTGATTGATCAATATATCTTGAGAAAACAAGATGTAGATAATAAAATGCAAAATTCCGAAAGTCTATCACTGCATGATTTTATCAACTATTACATTGACAATGTAAAACGTACAATGGACTATCTATACCAGTTCATATTGCCGAACGCTAATACCAACGGAACAAGGGCTTATATGAGTCTGATATTACAGGCGGAAAAATTTTATCCAAACTTTACAAAGGAAACAACGATAGTTACCCAAAAAGAGCTATTACTATGGGAAAGGATATTGAAACATGCACAAGAGAAAGGAGAAATTGGAACTCAATACAATTGCAAAAATATCGCCAAGCAGTTCAAATACGTATATTTTGGACAATCTTATAATGATGCATTGGTAAATGGATTGAATATTCCCCTGTTAAAGGAACAGTTTATGTTTATATATAGTTTAATTAAAATATGATTTAAAATGTCAAAGGAAGTTTTTATAACAACAGTAACCTCTTACTTCCCAAACTCTCCGATAGATAATAATTCTATGGAAGATTATTTAGGGTTAATCTCTGGAGTACATTCTCGTGTCAAAAATATTGTACTCAGACAAAATGGAATAAAACAACGTTTTTATGCCGTCAACGCAAAGCAGGAAATGACGCATACGAATGCGGAACTGGCACAACTGTCGATACAGAAACTTTTGACAGAAGCTTTATTACCTCTGCAAGAATTAGAACTTTTAGCATGTGCAACTGCCAGCCCGGACCAAGTGCTGCCTTCACATGCCTCCATGGTACATGGTTTGCTAAAAAATACTCCTATGGAAATATTTTCAGCATCCGGCATCTGTTTGTCATGCGTTCAAGCATTCAAGATTGCATATCTAAGCATTTTAGCGGGTGATAAGCGTAATGCTGTTTGTAGTTGTTCCGAGTTGGCATCAGCGGGGTTGCTTTCCAAAAATTTTGATGTTGAATACGAAAAATGCGCTAATCTTGGAATACAACCATACATGGCATTGGAAAAAGATTTTCTACGCTTTATGCTGAGTGATGGTGCCAGTGCGGTATTATTACAGGATAATCCGGGCAAAGGAAAAGCTCTACATATTGAATGGGTGGAAATGACTTCGTATGCCAATGAATTGCCGACATGTATGTTTATGGGAGCGGAAAAAGAAAAAAACGGAGAATTGAAAAGTTGGAAAAGTTTCAGTAGTCAGGAATTGACAGACCGCTCACTTTTTACTGTAAAGCAAGATATTAAATTACTGGAAAAGAATGCCGTCCCATATTGGGCGAAACACATAAAATATTGTCTTGAAAAATACAATGTGGCACCGGAATCCATTTCTTATGTACTGCCCCATGTTTCCTCCATGTTTTTTTATGATAAGATAATAAATGAATTAAAAGGGATTGGAATCGGAATTGACGAAAGCAAGTGGTTTACCAACCTATCCAGAGTAGGCAATATAGCTTCTGCCGCCATCTTCGCCATATTGGATGAATTCTGGAAAACACACGAACTGAAGTCCGGTGAAAAAATCCTGTTGCTTGTTCCGGAAAGCGGACGCTTCTCCTATGGAACTGTGTTATTAAGTGTAGTTTAAGTGTTTAAGTTTGGAAATAAGCAATAAATAGCTTAATTTTGCAAAACTAACAGGTAAAATAGTATAGTATCATATACATCTTTCAAACGAAAAGTGGAAAATTTCAAAGAGAGAAGATGGGATATGACAGCTTGCGCTATATCAAAACATATAGCACGGGTGTGTCGACTTCATCTCTAGGCTTTTCCACTGCCACGTTTGGGTTGTTGATTGCATCTGTGCTATTTTTTATATAATGCAGGTGTGATATGGATCCAAACTTGAAACAGCGGATAATTGACGAGGCGTATGTACTGTTCCTTACCAAAGGCATGAAACAGACTTCATTTTGCGATGTGGCGGCAGCCGTGCATAAGTCCAAAGGAGCGGTCATGCACTATTTTTCATCCAAACGGCATTTGATTGACACTGTCGTGAAAATGCGCTTTTTCCCGGCTTCCCAGCTCTCTCCGGAAATGGATTATCTGGAAGGGAGAAGATGGGACGAATTTCTCCGGTCCTACAAAAACCCGATTGAACGGGTAATCGACAGTTTTCCTGAAAAACTGGAGGGCAACGGATTGATGTATTACATGCAGTTCGTATCCTCCGCCAACGAATACATGGACGAATTTCCGCAAATGTACCACGAACTTCTTACCAGGGAACAGGATTTTCTTTTTAATGCGGTCGTTGTCATTTACAAGCAGTCTGTGGACGACATACAGGTGTTCAGCCGGCAATTGTTCGAAAATTCCATAGGAAAAACCTTTGGAGCACTGCTTTTTCAAATACAATAACCGCTTCTCTTCGCTTAAAGCCGCATTTTTCTAATGTAAACGGCACATTTGCCTTGCATTTGAATACTTTTTCTTTTGTTATTATTTGGAAAGGTTTATCTTTGCGAATAATAAAATACCGACTGGTCGGTTTTTTATTGTTCGCTTGTTTAAAACCGGGTATAACAAAAATAAAAAGGCTCATACATTGATAAATTGGAACAGACTGATAAGAAAGACTTCACACCCGCGGTCGCTTCTTGCCAAGATTGCGGCGGGGTACATCACCGTGCTCCTGACGGTTGGCTGTATCATATATATAGGTATCCACGAATGGCGGGAGATCAGGTCTATAGAAACGAATGTCCGGCAAATAAACAGACAAAAGCGGGCCATACGCAATGTATATATGAAAATGCTTGAACTCTCTTTGTTCTGCGACACATTCACGGAGTGGGACGAGAAGGATTTCAACACGTACCTGAAACAGAAATCGGCCGTCGACAGCCTGTTGTACGGTTTACAGGAATTGCATCCCAACGCCCGGATAGACAGTATCCGCATCTTATGGAGGGACAAGGAACAGTCCATGCTGCAAATCAAGGAGATTATGCGCAAGCAGCAGCAAGCCGGCCGGGAAATAGCCGGACAGCTTCCGCAAACAGCCGGACAAAGCCCCCCGAAAAAGACCGGCAGGAAGGGAGGATTCCTGAAAAGGCTGTTCGGGAAAAAAGAGAAGACGGAAACCTCCCCGGACACATCCGCACTCCATACCCTCAACAGGAGCATAGCGGACAGACAGCGGCAATATGCGCGCCAGTTCTCCGAGCAGGCACATATCCTCGCCTCCCGCAACAGGTTGCTCAACGAGCAGCTTCAACAGGTTATCAGGCACATGGACCGGAACATCCAGGAAGAGATGCAGCAACGGGAGGAGAAGCTGGGCAGGACGGGCGAACGGTCACTGGCCATAGTCGCCGGGCTGGTGGTGTTCATGCTCCTGCTGCTCGGAGGCTCCTACATGATTATACACCGGGACATGGCACGCATAAACCGCTACAAGAAAAGGCTGGAGGAAACAATCGGGCAATTGGAACATACCGTCGCCGAAAACGAGGAGCTGATCGCGGCAAGAAAAAGAATCATGCTGACCGTGACCCATGACCTGCGCACACCGCTTACGACAATCAACAGCTATGCTGAACTGCTCGCGACGGAGAAAAAGATATCCAAACGGAAAGAATACAACCGGACGATACGCCGGGTGGCGGGACACATGGAGGCCATGCTGAACACTTTGTTGGGATTTTTCCGGCTGGAGAGCGGAAAGGAGGAAGTCAATCCGGTTCCGTTCAGGCTACATACCGTCATCGAGACGCTGGAAGCGGATTTCATGCCGCTGGCGGCGGACAAGAACCTCTTCCTGAATATGGAGAGTCCAAGGGACAGGGTGGTCATCGGGGACAAGAAACGGATTGTCCAGATAGGACATAACCTGTTGTCAAACGCCATCAAGTTCACGGAGCGGGGGGCGGTCACATTACGCATGCGGTTTGATAACGGAACCTTGCAGCTCTCCGTCGAGGATACCGGTACGGGGATGAGTGCGGAGGAGCAGGCACGCGTTTTCACCGCTTTCGAGCGGTTGCCCAACGCGATGGCCGAGGAGGGTGTGGGACTGGGGCTCTCCATTGTCAAGGAACTGGTCGGACTGCTGGGAGGCACGATAGAACTGACAAGCAGAAAAGGGTCCGGAAGCTGCTTCACGGTGCTCCTGCCCGTGTCAACCGCGGAGGAGACGGTGAAGAGAGAAAACGGCACCCGGTCCCTCGTACAGCCTTGGACAACGATACCGTCCTGCTGGCCGCCGTCAAGGAGATGTTCGCGCACCATGGGGTGATGTGCACGACATGCGGGTGCGTACGTGACCTGATGGAATGCATCCGCCGTCAGAACTATGACCTGATGATCACCGACTTGAAAATGCCGCAGATGAACGGGTTTGATGTGTTGAAACTGCTTCGCACAGCCAATGTGGGAAACTCGCGGACCATTCCGGTCATTGCGGCCACCGCTTCGGGAGGCTGCAATACGGCGGACCTGCATGAGGCGGGGTTCTCGGCCTGCCTGAAAAAACCGTTCTCCGTGGAAGAGCTGCTGCAAGTCTGTACGGGATGCCTGGGCGACGAAAGGCAGCAGGAGCAAGTCGATTTCCATGCGTTGCTGGAGTATGGCGACAGGCTGGAAATGCTGGAGACGCTTATCAGGGAGACAACGGACGATATCGCGGCGATGGCGGAAAGTGCGGAAAGGAACGATTGCGAGTCGCTCAGGGAATGGACCCACCACCTGAGCAGTTCCTGGGAGATAATCCATGCCGGCAAGCCCCTGCGAGACCTGTTCATGCTGCTTCAGGGGGACGGGGAATGTTCGGCGGAGGAGTTCGGCCGGGCGGTCCGGAAAGTACTGGACAAGGGAAAGGAAATAATTGATTTGGCACAACAGGCAAAGGAAAGCTATGAGAGTGATTGTGGTTGAGGACAATATATTGTTCTGCGATTATATCTGCAACTTCTTGCAGAATGCCGATTACCAGACAGTGAAGGCCTACCGGCTGGCACAGGCGCGGCAGGTCATCGCCCGTTCCGTCCGGGAGGATGACATCGTGCTGGCCGACCTGAGACTGCCGGACGGGGAAAGCACCGCGCTGCTGGAATGGATGAGGGGACAGGGCTACACCCATCCGTTCATCATGATGACGAACTATGAGGAGATACACACGGCTGTACATGCCATGAAACTGGGAGCGGAGGATTATATCCTCAAACCGCTGCTCGAAGACAAGCTGCTCCCCGCACTGAAAAAGATAAGGATGGCGGACGAGGCATTCGCCAAAGTGATTTATGAACGCAAGAGCGCCGCTTTCCGCGAGCTGGACCGCTACATCCGCCTGGTTGCCCCCACGGACATGACGGTGCTCATACTCGGCAACACGGGGACGGGCAAGGAGCATCTGGCGGGCAAGATCCACAAACGGAGCCTGAGGGCGAACAAGCCGTACATAACCGTGGATTGCGGAAGCCTGTCAAGGGAATTGGCGGCATCCGCCTTTTTCGGCCATGTCAAAGGGGCGTTCACGGGGGCGACGGATGAAAAACCGGGATATTTCCAGGAAGCGCGGGGAGGCACGTTGTTCCTGGACGAGGTGGAGAATCTGCCGGTGGAAATACAGCAGATGCTGTTGCGTGCGATGGAGGAACGGAGGTACCGCCCCGTGGGCGGAAGGCAGGACAAGCGGATGGACGTGCGCGTCATCGCCGCCACCAACGAGGACTTGCAGGGTGCCGTCGCGGAAAAACGCTTCCGGAAGGACCTGCTATACCGGTTGCAGGATTTTACAATCACCGTGCCCACGTTGCAGGATTGCCTGGAAGACATACTCCCGCTGGCTGATTTTTTCCGTATCCAGTCTGCCGGACAACTGGGAAAGGAGATTCCGGATTTTGACGAGGCGGCAAAAAAGATATTGCTGGGCTACGGCTGGCCGGGGAATGTCCGTGAATTGAAACAGGTTGTCCATGCGGCGGTGCTGATATGCGGCGGAAAACTGATAACCCCTCAGTGCTTACGGTTGCAGCAGGCGGGAAAGACCGTGTTGAATCTTGCAAAGGAAGAAAAGATAAACAACTGCCTGCTAAAAGACGAACAGCGGAATGCGGAACAGATCAGGATGGCGGTCACCATATCCAAAGGCAATCTGACACAGGCGGCAGCCTTGCTGGGCATCAGCCGCCCGACCCTTTACAAGAAAATGGGCATGTACGGGATTACCAAGGAACAGGTCTGAAAGGACCGGATAATAATATACAGGACAGTTTCCCCTTCCATCAAAGGAAAATCGAACCGGTCTTGCCAGCCGCATTTTCCACACTCTTTTCGTGGCAATTTTCCTTGCGGCTGGCGCCGGGGAAAATTGCCGCGAAAAAGAATGCGGCGGCAATCCCGCTTCGATTTGAAGGATGATTACAGGGGCAAACTGCGACCGACGTGACGCACGGGCAATACATACAGGAGATATTCCGGAGGAACCGTTTCTTATATTCCCTGAAAATCAAATACTGACCATACCATATCCCGTCCCGCCTGAAATCTTCTTATTAAGTATATGACGGACCACAAGAAAAAACAGGGGACTTCAGCTCCCTCTGTTCTGCATGGGCCGCCATACCCGCTCCTTTTTTCTTCCGTGCCATGCACGCCGTTTGTCCTTTTCCCTGCGGTACGTCCCCTCGCCTGCCCCTACTCTTTTTTCCTGCCGCCCTTGTATTTCCTACTTGTTTTGAAGCACCTTTCCGGACATCTGATGACATCTGATGACGTCCGATGTCACCTTTTTGAAAATCAGCATTTTATCCAAAATATACTCATACATTTGAAGTGTCAAAGCGATTCATTAACCTCAAAAAGATGATGTATGGCACAAGAAAAGAACATGAACGAGAAACCCAAACGGACCAGGAAACCGAAGGCGAAAGACGAGGCCCTTCCGGTGGAACAGATTACCGAACTGATGCTGGTTCACAACAAGAACGACCCGAAAGCGGGCGTGCGGGCGGTCAGCGGAATCGACGGACAAGGAAAGGTGAAAACTGTTCCGGCGGATGAACGGAACGAGAATTCATTCCTGAAATTCGACAAGAACTCAAGTATCCTCGAGAATTTCATCAAGAATTTCTGGAGCCAGCTCAAGAACCCCACGCATTTCCGGCTGATCCGCATGACCGTCCACGATTACAAGATGAACAAGCAGGCCATCAGGGACCTGGCGGAAGGAAAACAGACGGACGCGGTGAAGGAGTTCCTCAAGCGCTACGAGATCCGTCCCAAAGAGAACAGGAAGGAACAGAATGTAAACCAAGAAAAAACAGAAACGATGGCAAAGAAAAAACAGCAACAGCCGCAACAACCGCAGGAACCCCTGCAACAGAGCGAGGTGCAACAGGCGGCACAAGGCGCGCAGCCGCAGGTACCGCAGGCGGAACAACAGCCGCAGGCACCGCGTTACCGCTACAACGAGGACATGATTGACTGGAACGCACTGGAAAAGATCGGTGTTTCCAAAGCGTCGCTCGAACAGGAGGGACTGCTTGACTCCATGCTGAAAGGCTACAAGACGAACAAGCTGGTACCGCTTACGCTGACATTGGACGCCGCCACCATCCGTATGGACGCGCGCCTTTCACTGATACCCATGCAGAACGGACAGGTCGGGCTCGGCATCCACGGCATACGCAAGGAGCCGCAGCTGGAACGCCCGTACTTCGGGCATATCTTCACCGAGGAGGATAAGAAGAACCTGCGCGAGAGCGGCAACATGGGACGTGTGGCGGAACTGAACCTGCGCGGAGGCACGACGGAACCCTGTCTGATCTCCATCGACAAGAACACCAACGAGCTGGTCGCCGTCCGGCAGGAACATGTCTACATTCCGCAGGAAGTGAGCGGGGTAAGACTTACGGACGAGGAGATCAGACTGCTGAAGGAGGGACAACCCGTCAAGGTGGAGGGGATGACCTCCAAGGCGGGAAAGGAGTTTGACGCCACGCTCCAATACAGTGCTGAGCGCAGGGGGCTGGAGTTCATCTTCCCGAAGAATCAGGTATTCAACGAGAAGTCCATCGGAGGCGTACCGCTCTCGCCTACCCAGATAAAGATGCTCAGCGAGGGACATACCATCCTGGTCGAGGACATGAAGTTCAAGAACAGGGACGGGGCTTTCTCCGCGTTTGTCACGATAGACCAGACGACAGGACGGCCGAATTACACCCGCCATAATCCGGAAACCGGAGAAATCTATATTCCAAAGGAAATCTGCAACGTGCAGCTGACAGCCGAGGACAAGGAGGTCCTGCGCAAGGGGCAGGCCGTCTATCTGGAAAACATGATCAACCGTAAGGGAGAGGAATTCTCCGCGTTTGTGAAGCTGGACATGAATACCGGCAGGACGATGTACTCACGCACGCCGGATGGATTCAACGAGCAGCAGGCACCACGTATCCCGGCGGAAGTTTACGGCCATGTGTTCACGGCGCAGGAAAAGGCGAACCTCCAGGACGGGAAGACCCTCCTTGTCGAAGGGTTGAAAAACAACGGGCAAACGTTCAGCTCCTACCTGAAAGTAAACCCTTATTCCGGACAGTTGCAGTATTTCCAGGAGAATCCGGATATCCGCAGGGACACTTCCCGTCAGGCGGCACAGGCGGATACCGCCCAAGGCCAGCAGCAGGAACAAAAGAAAGGGGCAAAACAAGCGGTATAACCCCGATCGGAGAGAGACAAAATCAGTTTTACAAACATCAAATCCCCAAACCGTATGAATACGAATCGGAACATCCCTTATATTTATAATATAAAAGATATTGACTGGACCGCTCTGAAAGCCGTGGGTATCGGCAAGGAACAACTGGAAGCGGACGGCAGCCTCGACCTGTTGTTGCAAGGCAAGGAGTCGGAAATCATCCCGTTGAGACTTTGTACCCCGGTTATCAGCCTGACCATGGACGCCACACTCAAACTGGTACCCGGTGACAACAACAAGCCAATCATGGAAATCAACGGCCTCCGCCAGGAGGAACCTTCAAAGAAATAACAAAAAAATAAAACAAGTTTAACCTATCCCCCGTACCGCCCAATCCGGTACGGGACATCAAAAAAGAAGAATATGATCGCAATAGTGACTGACAGGCCCAACGTGGGCAGAGAGATAGCAAGAGTGTTGGGAGCCGACAGAAAAGAGAACGGCTATATGACCGGGAACGGCTACATGGTGACATGGACATATGGCAACATGCTTTCCCTTGCAATGCCGAAGGATTCAGGGACAGCCCGTGTGGAATGGAAAGACTTTCCCCTGCTGCCGCCTTCCTTCCTGACAGTAAGGCACGTGAAGACGGATACCGGATGGAATCCCGACATCAACGCGCTCCTCCAATTGAAGATAATAGCCAAGGTACTCAACGCGTGTGACACCATCATCGCGGCAACCGACGCTTCCCGGGAAGGAGAGATGCTGTTCCGTCATCTTTACGGCTTTCTGGAGTGCAAACAACCCTGTTTCCGCCTCTGGATCTCGTCTCTGACGGACGAGGCCATCACGGAAGGCATGGCGAACCTCCTTCCATGTGACCGGTTCGACAACCTGTTCCTGGCGGCGGACAGCCGTAACCGGGCGGACTGGCTCCTGGGGGTCAATTCAAGCTATGCCATCTGTAAGGCGGTAGGCTTCGGGAACAATTCGCTGGGCAGGGTACAGACCCCCGTACTGGCGGAGATATGCAGACGGTACCGGGAGAGGGAGAATTTCCTGCCAGCCGACAGCTGGCCGGTATTCGTCAGTCTCTGCAAGGACCGACAAATCATAAAACTGCGCCACACGGAAGATTTTCAGGAGTACCGGTACGCGTCAGAACTGTACGGTGACTGCAAGGCGGTACGGAACGCACGTATCGCGACGGTCAGCCGCGAGAGCGAGGACATCCGGGCACCGGCTCCCTACAACCTGACCGAACTTCAGAAGGACGCGAACCGTTACCACAACCTGACAGCCATACAGGTACAGGATATCACCCAAGGCCTGTACGAAAAGAAACTGATCTCCTATCCGCGTACCGCCAGCCGCCTGCTGACAAGGGACGTATATGACACGTTGCCCGCTGTCATGGAAAAGATTCTTTCCCGCAAGGAATTCCGCCAATACGCCAAAATGACGGACTTTGCCGCGCCGCCAAGCGACATCAGCGCACAGGAGACGACAGATCACCACGCGATCATTGTCACCGGCATGCCCCCCGGAACATTGAACAAGGAGGAACAACTGGTCTATACGCTCATTCTCGGCAGGACACTCGAAGCCTTCATGCCATCCTGCCGGGTGGAATATACGACCATCGACGTAGTATGTGCCGCACGGAAGTTCAGCGTCCAAACGTACCGCGTCCTGAAAAAGGGGTGGCTCAGCATCTTCGGGCGGGAACATCTTATCGCAAGGGGGGGTATGCCCTGTTCCGCACTACCGGATTTCTCCCCGGGAGAGCCGGTACCGGTAAGCGGATGCAATATCGTCCGCAAGAGAACACTTCCGGTATCCCCCTATACGGATGAGGAGCTGGTCGGCTATATGGACCGGAGCGGATTAGGGACCGTCTCCACGCGTACCAATATCATCCGCACACTGCTGGAGCGTAAATATATCCGCTATTCAGGCAAATATGTCATCCCCACCCCAAAAGGGCTTTTCTTCTATGAAACGGTACGTGGGATGAAAGTGGCCGACACCTCCCTCACTTCCGGATGGGAAGCGGAAGTGGCACGGATAGAACAGGGAAAACTCACGCAAGAGGAGTTCCTGGGAGGGGTACTGGAACAGGTGAAGGAGGTGACCGGTGAGATATTCCGGATCTATCAGGCTAAAAACAACCCGTAGGATATTACGCCACCGGCACGGGACGATTCTCAAAAGAGCAGGGAGTACAGGCTTTCAATGCCGTACTCCTTTTTTCAAGGGAGATTGGATAGTTTTTCCGCTTTTAACCGGCAAAGGTCTTGGATTGCCTCGTTTTTGCCGCAAGGCGGCCCCCTTTGGGGGCTTGGTTGGTCAAAAGAAAATCATCCTCGCTTCGCTGCGGTATTTTCTTTTGCCAAGCCTTGCGCA
>OHBX01000910.1_pt1 | contig 13610 bp, 10 predicted proteins | sample 1577441 | NCBI WGS metagenome assembly OHBX01 (sample SAMEA3879561, study PRJEB24766) | human gut metagenome | biome: human-associated habitat; feature: feces | place: USA | collected 1985/1987 | reverse complement strand
CCCCACGCCGGCCACCTCCACCCAGTACCCTTTCAGGTTCCCGCCGCTGAACGTGGCGCAGCGCATCAGGTCATGGGCCTGGAAACTGTTGTCCTGCTCGAAAGTGATCCTCCAGTAACCGTCCTCAAGTACGGCGGTCTTTATTTTCCCGTTGGCGGCGCTGACGCACAGCTGGCCGCCAACGCTGCGTACCTTCTCGATAAGCAGCTCCAATACTACCATGACCTGGCGTACCGTCAGCTTGTCGATGGTAAGATGGGACAAAGCGTCCTCCATCCACAGCCGCCACCCCTCACCGAAAAGACCGTCCACGAATTTCGGGCTGCGAAGGAACTCACGCACGACAAGGGTCAGCAACTCGGCATTGCCCTTGTCATCAATACCCGCATTATCCTCCTGTCCGAAAGAGGCTCCCGCTTCGAAGGTGATCTTCCCCTTTGCACGGTCATTCTTTTTTTTGCTGATGTGTTCCGCCTGACTTCTCCGCGCGGAAAAAAGATTGTTGTCCGTAGGCAGTGTCTTGTCCCAGCTACGGATAATGTCAGGAAGCGCGGCACCCTCCGCCTTTGACTTCGTATAGTTTTTCAGTTCCCCGATACTGTCATTCACCCGTTCAAACGCACCACTATGCAGGGCATCGCTGATCTCGATGTCCATCTCCCCGGGTTGGTTCACCTTCCGGGTAATTTTCGTGATGCGGCTGCTGCGATAACCGGTTTCGGGGAAATACTCCTCGCTTTCAAGTCTCACACGGCGGCCTACGGACAGGGAAACACCGTTCTCCTCAATCCACACATGGTCGGTCGGGGCCTTGTAAACGGCAAGATCCTGCCAGCATTCGGTATTGAACTGTTCCACCGCCGTAAGAAACTCCTCCTCGGCAAGCGGGTAATATTCGTCCGGCATACGGATATTCCAGAGAATATAACGGTCACCGGATTTCGGAATAAGTTTGCCGCCGGGGAGTTGCGTGTCATCATCATAGGGCCATATCGTAATAATCTCGAACTCACGGGTGGCACTGTTGAAATTCACCTCGAAATAGTGGTCCTCACCCTGCCCCAGTCCGGAAAGGTCACCGTCCTGGAACGATACACGTTTGGTCTCGTCGGGCAGCTCGTAATCGTTCGGATCGAAATTCAGGCTGTCGTCCCTGAAATAATAGACCGTGAAAGGGTTGCCGTCGTCATCTTTCACATCTTCGCTGCGCACACTGCTGACAGCCCCGATCCTGCGGGGATAAATGCCGCTGAAGGCGTCTTGCTCGTAACGGTCATAGATGCCGTACTCCTCCGTATGTATCTCGACATATTGCCTGCCCCCCGGAAGCATCAGGCGGCTATGCCCGTATTTTGACGGATCTATGTTCCGCGTGCTGCCTACCGGGAACAACCGGGTATAAAAATTGTCGGTACCCGTCGTGTCGCGTTCGATTCCGGTCAGTCCCTTCCCGTAGCCCAGCGTTATTTCCTCGCCATGCTCACACCGGCACACGTTCACGGTCTGGCCTTCCACCCACCATTCAGCCTGCCCGCCGACCGCTTCGGCTATCTCTTTCAGGGCTTCGTTGCAGTACTTCCCCTCGTAATCGATGACGATAAGGTCCGTACCGTCCACCCGCCCCACTTTCCAGTCGGTGGTGTGGTTCATTCCGTCATTGATACACTTCACGATCATGGCCACGTGTTCACGCGGAGTCGCTGTCAGCGTGAACACAGGCTCGGTGTTCCCGTCGGTGGTCTCCAGCACAAGAAAACGTCTCACCAGGCTCTCGATACCGTAAAACTTCAAATCATATACCCACTCCTGGCCGCTCTTCTGCTTCGGGATGTACCGTTCGGTCAGCCAGTAGCGCTCACCCTCAAAGTCCACCCGGTCATTCACGTCCAGGGCGATATATTCGTAATGCGTGAAAGAGAGTGTCAGGACATTGTCACCCTGCACCTCCTTCACCTGGGTGGAGCTGTCGCCCGCCTCGATATCGGTCCGTCTGTTGCCGTTGCTGTCATAGATGGTCAGCATGTCTGTATCTTGTTTAAACGTCGTTTGAATAGGGTTTGAATCACATTTATATGACCGGGACAGGTTCCCGGAACTTCACCTTGAACTTGCCGGCGTGCACGCCTTCCTTCCAGAGATAGGTCAGAGGCTGGAACTTGCTGCAATCCGTATATTTCACACGGAGAGTCAGGGCAAGTTGGGGAAAGGAAATCTCAAGCCACCCGTCACGGCCTTTCTTCAGGAAATTGATGAACTCGAAATACTTCTTCAGCCAGCCGGCCTGCGTTTTGCCAAACAGGGCGAAATGAAGCGTCACGTCACGGGCCTCGTTCCTGGGCGTCAGCACGGAGGAATATTTCTCCCCGTCCTCCTCCCGGATATTCACAGCCGTGTCCGTTTTCGTCTTGCTCGGGGTCAGGATGGCGGTCAGGTTATCCATCCCGCCGCGCTTGTCCTCAACGAGGAACACCCCGTATGTACTCCAGATGTCGGTACCGTTGACAAGTACCAGACCGCCTAATATCTTTTCCATATCATTTGCATTTTACTCCGTCACGATTGATTTTACGAATCTCTTCCTCTATTTTGCCAAGGTGCGACGCGCTCGTGCCGGTGTTCTCCTCGATACGGGCAAGATGCCCCTCGGCGGTGTTCATCTTGTCGATGACGCTCTCCATCTTCTCATCGATGCTCGACCAGTGTTGCAACCCGCTGGTGAACATGCCGTCCAGTTTTGTACCCTGGTCCTGTGTCATGGCTGAAAAACCGCCGGTTTTGGCGCTCTGGCTCGTACCGCCCGAGTTATCGTACCCGGTGGCCGCGGCAAGATTGTCACGAAGAGCGATGGCTTCCTCGACATACTTCATGTACTCGTCCTGGAGGGCCTTACGCTCGGCTTCTGTAAGGTCATTGTCTTCCATCGCCTTGCCGAATTTCTCCCACCAGCCTTTCAGCTTGTCGGAATACAGCTCACCGATCTTGTTTGACAGCATCGCACGCATGAAATACTCGGATATGTCCTCCGCCGCGGCTGCGGCATCATACTTCATATCCATCAGGTTATCCACGAAACTGCTGTACATGCTGTCGAAGGAAATACCGGTGAGACCTTCATACAGCTGGTCGGTCAGTTCCTCCAGCTTGCCGGCCTGGTCTATGTAGTCATCCAGCTTCTCGGTCAGACGACCTCCATATCCGCCCTTGCCGGTATCCTGGATCTGCGTCCACATGTCCACGTTACTGCGCAACTTCTTCATCTCCTCCGGACTTAGGTTCCAGATGTCACCGTTCCAGCTACGCCCGATCTGACCGCTCAAACGGTCAATCTGTTCCTGTGAGAAACCGCCCCAGTAATAATTCCAGCTGTGATGCGAACCGTGATAGCCGGCCTGCGACATGGCCATGTCCAGATAGTTCGAGTTCGTCTCCTGCTGGAGCCTGTAGGCATCCCGGTAGGCGGCCACGGACTTTGTACCCTTGCTCGCCTTGATCTCCTCCGTCAGGTCCTCGATAGCCGTCTGCAAGGTCTCGTTGCGCTCGGTCAGCCGGTCGATGGTTTCCTGGACCTCTTTGGCATTGCTTGAAGTCGTCCAGGAGGAAAATCCGCCCCAGGTCAATGCGTCGAATATCTTGCCCACACCGGAAAGCAGCGATTTTCCGATAGTCACAAAAAGATCACCGGAAAGCACATCGTCAAGAATACCGCTCACGGCATTGAACACCGCGTCGAGCAGGCCACCGATGACCACACTCAAACCATCTTTGAAAAGGTCTATAATACTTACAATCCAGCCGACAACAGGCACATCCTCAAGTGTTTCGGAAACCTTTCCGAAAGCCTCGCCCAGTTTGCCGTCCACTTCCTTGGCACCTTTGCCGAGTGTGATCAGGCCATTATACGCCCCGCTGATACTGCCGGAGGCAATCTGCTGCAATCCGTCCCTCACATTCTCCATACTGGTCTTCAGACCGGAGGCAGTATTCGAGAGGGACTGCCGGGCACTGTCAGCCGTTTCCTGCAAGGCGTTTATATTCTCACTCGCGGCATCGGCATTAGCCTGCGCCGTTTCCAGGGCTTGCCGGGCGGACTCCTTCTCCTGTTCGGTTCCGGACTGTTGCGCCTCAATGTATGATTTCTGGGCGGCAATGAGTGCCGTATAGGTGTCCGCATACACCGCCTGTGCCTCCTTCAGGTCTGAAAGGGCTTTCTGGTAGGCAGTAACCTCGGCACCCAGTTTCTTGAAACTGACCTTGCCGGAACCGCCCAAAGCCCTCTCCATCTGCTGGACGGCAGAGACAAGCGCGTCCTGGCTGGCATGGTCGGCATTTCGGAACTCGTCAGTGAGCATGTATTTTCTGGCATCCGCCAATACAGGCTTTATCATATCGGAAAACATCCCGCCGAATTCACCGAAGACAGTACCCCAGTCAATACGGGCTTTCAGTTCCTGCACTTCGATGCCGGCAAGTTTGCTGTCACGTTCAACACCGAGAGAGAGCTTCTCGCTGCCGGACGTCGTCTTTTGTATCTTTTCCGCATATTCGGTCGCGATGGCGAGTTTCTGCTGCTGGAAGGTGCCGTAGGCCTGCAAATATTCCTGCATCACTCCGAACTCTTCCCGATAAGCTTCCGCTATTTTCTTCTGTCGGCCGGACTCGTTCAGCTCACGGGCCTTGTCTATTTCGGACTGCTGATCTTCCGACAGCGAACCGGACTGCCCCGCTTTCGCGTTGTCACGTTTCCAACCGGCTTCCTGCCTGGCTATTTCATCCTTGCGTGCCTGGTATTCATTGTCTATCTGGCGCAGCTTCTTCTCCAGCCCCTCGGTCATCATCTCAATCTCCGCCTCGTCATTCTTCCTTTGCAGCCCGGCGAGTTCCTGGCCCAGCTTTTCAGAAACCTGTTTGCGGCGTTGGGCTTCTTTCTCCGCCTTGTCCGCCTTCTTCCGTTCGGCCTCGGAATCCTTATCCTCACCGGGCTTGACCTTGTCGTACTCCTTTTTGGCGGTATCGACGGCATCCTTCAGTTCTTTCGCCTTCTTCTCAAACTCCTCACGGGAAAGGCTGTTGGACGTTTCCTGAAGAAAGGCGTTATAAGCCTTGAGCGCATCCTGGTATTTCTCTTTTGCCGCAGCCACCCAGTCAGTGCTTGAATCCGTGGGCAGGTTACGCCGGTTTTGTTCCGAAACCAGTTTGTTCAGCTGATACTTCAGTTCGTCACGGGAATAAGTTCCGGTAAGATTTTCGTCACCCTGCGTAATCTTTCCGTATTCCTTCTCCTGGACAGACATCCGGGCAAGCAGGGTTCTACGCTGCTTTATCTGCTGTGCAAGGGTCTCGTTACTCACACCGGTCAGGTTTTCGAAATAGGCATTTACCTCGTCCTTGCGGATTTGTCCGTTCAGGCTCTTGCGTTTTCCGTACAGATTCTGAAGCTCTGCCTCCTCATCCCTTGAACGTGCGGATTTCCGGACATATCGGGCTCTTTGCCGCCCGTAGCTGTCCTGGTAATATTCGGTTGCCAACCGGGTCTTGCCTTCAAGTTCTTTTATCCTGTCATCCACACGTTTCAATTCATTGGCGGGATTGGATATGGACTCACCGGCTTCCAATCGGGCTATCTCTTCCTTGATTTTCTTGATATTCTTCAGTTTCTCATACTCGGTGTCGTATTTGGAGAATATATCCGGATATTTCTGTTCCAGCTTGTTTAGCGCCTCACGCCGGGCATCCGTGGACACGGCTTCATCCCCGGCAATGGAACACAGTTCCTCTATTTTGCGCCTGTGCTCTTCCTCGGCCTCTATGGTTTTCTGCTTCTGCTGCTGATACCTTTCCTCGGATTCCTGCAAACGTTCGGTTTCCGTCTTCATGGAGATCAGTGCCACGGCAACACCGGCAAGCAGGGTCGCAACCAGCACATAGGGATTGGAAAGCATGGTCCGGTTGAGCATTTTCTGCGCTTTCTCAACCAGCAGGAGCCAGTTGTAATGCAACGCCTCCGCAGCCACCGCCCAGCCTTTCACGGCCGTGACTGTCATGACGGCGGTCCGGTACACACCATACGTACCGACAAGCCCGAGCAGGATACGGCCGAAACGTTCGTAATGCTCCACCATGTAGGAAACACCGGAAAGCGTGGTGTTGATGACACCTTCCGACTGTTGCCCGATTTCATTGAACATCATTGAAACGGCATCCTCTATATTGGAGATCTGTCCGGTTATCGTTTTGGATTGTGCCTCCATCAGACCACTGAATTTTCCGCCCTCGTCCGTCAGGCTCTCTATGACCTTCTGCACTTCGGGAAAACCGACCTTGCCTTCCTCCACAAGCTCCTTCACCTTGCTTTCAGCCACGCCGAACTGCTTGGCCAGTTCGGCGATCATAGGGATGCCCCGGCCGGTGAACTGGTTCAGGTCCTGTGTATAAAGCCGTCCCTGGGACATGGTGGTGCCGTAAAGATAGACCAGATCGTTCAAAGGGATGGAAAGTCCGGCAGCGATGTCACCCAAGCGGATCAGCGTCTCGTTCACTTTCTCCGCTCCAAACCCGTAGGCAAGAAGCTGCTTGGCACCCTGCGCGACATCCTCCAGGCCGAAAGGAGTGGTCGCGGCCGTATGTACCAACTGCTGCATCAGGGTGTCGGCCTTCTCCGCACTGCCGAGCATGGTCTGAAACGACACCTCCAGCTGCTGGAACTCGCCGCGTACCTTGGTGATGTTCGACACCAGCTCCTTGATAGTAAAGGCGGCCGCCAGCTTGCCGACGGTGTTGTTCAACAGGGAACCGCTCCTGTCAAGTTCCCGGATCTGTCTGTTGGCGGACGATGCCTGCTGGGACATCCGCTCGATCTTGCCCACGGCCTTGTCAAGACGGGCGCTCAAATGGTCCACCATAAGGAATTCTATTTGTACCGGTTTCATCTATTTTAGCTTGCTTTGAAAAAATCCTACTATTCCATCCGCTTCATCCTCGGCGCTCCGCTCATCCGCAGGACCGGAAGATCCGGACTTGTCACGGACATACCGGGGAGCGTCACTAAGCATCATGATCAGGGTCTGGTAATTCACCTTGTTCAGTATATAGTCCACGCTCCAGCCGGTGGCACTGGCAATCTGCCACACAAAACCGAAAGGGCTATGGGAGCCTTCATAACGGCTCTTTAACTCCCCTTCTTTCTTTGGCTCAGTCTCAAGCTCATCGGATTCGTCCGCTCGGCTGATCTGATAATAGGTATAAAAGGGTCGGTACCCATCAGGCTGACAAAACGCTTGATCGCACCCACCAGATAACGCTGTTCCATGAAGTTCCTTATGAGCCATGCCACCGGGCGCAAAAGCACGCGGCGGCTGAAAGGGCCACGACAAAGGGTATAGGCCACCATACGGCTCACCGCCTTGCCGTGAGAGGCCAGAAACTGCATTTCCTCCTCCTTGCTGAACCCCCACATCTCCTCACTGGTGATCCCCATCGACAAATATGTCCGGGCAAAAAGAATCTGACCGGACATATAAGGCCGCCTCATGGTCACGCGCAGCTCCAGCGGGGATTTCCTGAAAGGGATATGAAACGCTTTCAGCGGGACGCTCACACCGATATCCAGCAGCGCGTCCGCACCCTCACGCTGGATCTGCTTGATGACAGCTTCGTCCATACGCTACTCCTCGGCCAGGTTAGTGGAAGCAGCAGCGGCAGATTCAGCAGGAGGCAGTTTATACTGTTTCCACTCTTCCGGGATAGAATCCGTATTGAATACGCCATGGGGCTGGGAGCCGTCTTCCGGCATGGCCACTTCCAGCGTGCATTCGATTTTCGCCGTTTCTGTCAGGGTCAGCTTGCCGCCGAGATTGGAAAGTAGCGTGCCATTGGGAATCAGGATGCTCTGCCCCGAAACAAGGGCTATTTCCCACGGACCGGTCAGCAACACGGCTGCCGTCGGGGCCGTCCAACCAATCGGGGTTTTCTTTTCCGAGTCCTCTTCCTTGTAGTGCATGGTACCACCCAGCAAGCTATGCAGGTTTTCGTAGTTCAGCTGGATAACGTTGAACGTGGGGGCGATGCTGCCATTCGACTGGGGAATGATAAGCACCGGGGTTCCCGGCACCTGCTCCGCCTCGATTTTGGCGGATTCGGGTTTCTGCCCGCCCATGTCAAACGAATTCTTCTCTATGTAACCCACCACAAAGTCCTTGTATTTCACGGCACCGACGCCGTACATGAAATTCTTATTCATTGTTTCTTGATTTTGAAAGTTAATACTATGCCGGCAACACATCCGGTTATAAAAGCGGCCAGCGCTATTTTAACGGGACTAAAGCGACGTTCAAATTCCGTTTCAACTGTGAATGAGTCCTCATGTGTCTCATTACGGATACGGGTCAGTTCCTCCTCATAACACAGTACCAGCCGCTGGAGGCTGTCGCAGGATGCCTCCGCTATGATATTGCCGGCCGCATCGCTCTTCACCGTCAGGCCCGCCTGCCCGTTCCTGGAATGGTAGGACGAACCGGAGGGAAGTTTACGGAGGCTGTCCGGAGGGATCGTCAGGCTCACCGCCGATTTCGGAATCCCCGCCATCAACAACCCCCGCCTCACGTTTGACACGTTGTCGGCGCTTGACGACAGGCTGCTGTTCCGGTTCACCTCCGTCCTGCTCTTTCGAGTACTCGCGCATCCCGTAAAGAACAGGACAATCATCATGATGCCTGCAACTGTTGGCAGTATCAATGGCTTTCCGGAGGCGTGCCATTTCACGCCGGGTCGCCTGCAAAGCTTTCCTGTTTTCATTCAGTTCCTCTTTTAAGGGTTCTACAATATTATCGATCAGGATACGCGTGGCGTGCTCCGTGTTGTCTATCCGCACGGTCTCCGCGTCGGCTTTCGCCTTTTCCGCTTCCGCCTTCGCCTTCCTGACCGTGGGGCCCAACGTCAGAAGGGCCGTCAGAGCGGCCAGAAGGCCGCCGCCAAATATCCAGTTCAAGAGTACGCTCGTGTCCATGATCACTTTTTATGATTGTCTGATACCTATTGAAACAAGCCATTTCTGCACGTCAAAACTGGGACAGGCTTTGGCCGCCAGCTCGTTATGCCCCACGATACGGACATCAGGGAAACGGCGGTGGAAGTCTTTCACGTACTTCTCAAGCGCACGCTTTTGGCAAACGGTACGCGTGTCCTTCGGGGTCTTGCCGTCTTTGGCTACACCGCCGGCATACACGATATGACGGCTGACGGAATTATAGCCGGCCACGCCGTTGGTGATTTCCCAAGGGTCCACGTTCGCGTCCTCGTTGTTGTCCACCAGGCGCTCCACGCCGCCATTCAGATGGAACAGGTCAGTATACCCGACCTGTTTCCAGCCGCGCCCGCCCTTGGATACGGGATTCGTGTGCCAGGAACGGATTTCAGCACCGCTTACCTCACGGCCCTCGGGAGTCGCAGTGCAGTGGATCACGAGATATTTCAGCTTTCCCATCATTCACCGCCTTCCTCTTCATCAACGGCCGCCTGTGACAGCGTTATTTCAACCTTCTTTTCCGGATCAGCGTCCAGACTCACCACAAGCGTACCTGATACCGCCTTGCCGCTACTGTTCACTCCGGCGGTGATTTTCAGACCGTCATCGGTACCCTCTGCCGTAAAACCGGCAGGAACGGATGTCACGCTGTAATCACCGGAAGCGGTGATCGTCACCTCCTTGCTCTCACCGGCGGCCTTGAAAGAAAGACTGACCGGATCGGCAGAGATGGTGCGCACCACGGTCTTGAATACCGGGGAGGTACGGGTGTCAAGCACCACGAACTCTTCGCCGAAGGCAATTTCTGTATCCGCCTTCATCAGCAGCTTGAAGAAGTACAGCTCGCTGGAGTTCATCCACTTGTCGATCTGGATCACCTCCTCATCGTCCTGAAGGTTCACGCCGGCGAAAAGGTTGCCGTCGGCACTCATCGAGCAGAGCGTGGCCACGATAAGGTCATCCGGCCATGAATTCAGCGTCTCGATGGTGATACCCTTGTAACGCTTTTTGTTTATGTCCGTCTCGCTCGTATTCTTGTACTCGCGTTCGGTCAGTTCGTCATCGTACTTGTCAAAATCATCGATGCTCATCAGGATACGCAGGTTCGGGTTCTCGCGCAGGGCTTTCGGAATAGCCTTGCGGACAGCCTTCAACTTGCCGATCATGGAAGTATCGGAAGGAGCCGGGACCACGATCACGTCCGGGTCCTTGGCGGCCTGTGTCAGGATACCGTTAAAAAGGTGGTCGTCATCACTCCCGAACTCGCCGTTGATATAATGCCAGCCGAGCTCGAATTTCACGCTCTTGCTGAGTTCGTCAAGCAGCGTGTTCTGGGCTTCGGGAGGAAGTTCGGCAAACACAAGGTTGCCTTTCGGCTGCCACTTGCGCCAGATATGCTCGAAAGCGCGGGGGTTGAAAGTGGTGAACGCCATGAAATCCTCCGGATCCAGGGACTTCTCCGAGTAATTGAAGTTACCCTTCGAATCCTCCAAGCCCGGGTTCTCCTTGCGTTTCTGGAGCATCTTGCCGGTCTTGATACGCGGCAGGCTGATTTTCTTCTCGACACCGGGGATCACCATGATCAGGCCTTTCTCCACAAGGTCGTTCCCGGTACAGGCGAGTACCAGGATCTTCTCCAGTACCTCACCGTTGTAGTTGGTGTTTCTTACTACTATTGCCATAGCAAATATTTTTATTAATGTTTCAACTTGTCCTTAATCTCGGTCATACGCTTGTTCCATGGACTTTCATTTGTAGGGTTCACGCGCAGGTCGGTCATGACCTTGCGTTTCGGAGAGAGTTTCTCCAACGCCTTTTCACCGTTCTCGCGGTCCTTGGACAAAAGGTTCTCATAGATGGGGCGGGTGGTGGCATCGATGCGGCCGTCACTCTCCGCGTCATCAAGCAGTTTCTTACGGGCGGCGGCATCGTCGGCCGCGGCCTTGTCCTGGAACACCTTCAGCTCGCCCTTCAGGCGGGTGACCTCGGCGTCAAGGGCCGGGACTTTCCCGGCTTCCGTTTCCAGAAGCCCGACTTCACGGAGAAAATCGTCATCTGTCACGCAGTTCTTGAACCGCGGACGTTTCTTCAGTTCGTCTAAATTCATGTTACTCTTGTTTTGTGGCTGTTGCAGCCGGTTATTGAATATTTGGAATACCTGTTCGGGGGTACTGTCCTCCGGAAGGGGGTCGGCATCATAGATACCGTCGATGAGCCCCAGCGCCAAGGCTTCGTCGGCACGAAGCCAGTGGTCCTTGCCATCGAAATACAACGAGCGGATTTCCTCCTTCTCCTTACCCATGCGGGCGGCATACATCTCGCAAAGGGTATCCTCCAGCGACTCGATCTCGCGGATACATCCCTGCATTTCCTCCTTGTTGCCGTAACAGCCTCCCTGAACACTGTGGAGCATCAGACGGGCATAACGGCTCATCTGCACCGGCTTGCCGCAAAGGGCAATCACCGAGGCCATGCTGGCGGCAATGCCGTCAATGTAAATCGTGATGTCGGCCTTGCTGTTTTTCAGGGCGTTGAAAATGGCGATGCCCGCATACACCTCGCCGCCGTTGCTGTTGATACGCACGTCAATCCTGCCGGACAGGGCCTCGGCCTCCAGAAGTTCGCGGGCGATATCACCGCTGCGCACGCTGTCATACTCGCCGATATCACCGTAAAGAAGGATACAGCAGGCGTCTTTCCCGGGTATGATGTTGAAAAACTTTTTCATGCTTATATAGTCTTTTAGGCGGGTGTCCCCCGCGAAGTTCACGATGCGAAATTAGGGGGATTAAAACCGTTTTTCAAACCGCATATTCATCACACACAGTTTAAAACGCCGTCATGAAGTTTTAAAGTGTCATCATGCGGCACGCGTTTTTTTCCGCCCCTTTTCCTTATCAATTTTGCACGTAAAAAAGGAGGAAATATGACCGAACTAAGCATGCAGCAAAAAAGGGAATGGGCGAAGACGCTCTACCTGAAAGAGAACCTCACGCAGCAGGAGATAGCCGAACGCGTGGGGGTGTCACGCATCACGGTGAACAACTGGATAGGCAAGAACGGATGGGAGATGCTCAAGACGTCCATCACCATCACACGCGAGGAGCAACTGAAAAGCCTGTACCGCCAGCTGGCCGAGCTCAACAACGCCATCATGGCCAGACCGCCGGGGGAACGCTTCCCGAACACTGCCGAGGCCGACACCATATCCAAACTCTCGAACGCCATCAAGAAAATGGAGACGGAAGTCGGGCTCTCGGACATCATATCCGTATTCTCGGACCTGCTCAAATGGCTGCGCGCATCCGACCCCGCGCAGGCGAAAGAAGTGACGCCGCTGCTTGACGCGTTCGTAAAATCAAAAGTTTCATAGCCATGGCAAAGAAAAGACTTACACCACAGGACCGCACGGCACTTGTCGAATGGGAGGAGCTGATCGCGTCCATACGCGAAAACTCGGACATCAACCCCTCGGACACGGAAGCGGAAATACGCGCGCGCAGGGAAAGGCTCGAAAAGGATGACGAGGAGTGGTTCCGGTATTACTTCGCCATGTACTATTCATGCGAGGCGGCCACCTTCCACAAGAAAGCCACCAGAAGGTTGACAAGGAACAACCGGTGGTACGAGGTACGCGCATGGTCGCGGGAGCTGGCGAAGTCCGCACGGTCCATGATGGAAATCTCAAAACTGGCAATTACAAGAAAAATACGCAACGTACTGCTGATCTCCAACTCGCAGGACAACGCCCAAAGGCTCCTGCTGCCCTTCATGGCCAACTTCGAGGAAAACCAGAGAATCATCCAGGACTACGGGATGCAGAAGAAACCAGGATATTGGGAAACGGGGGAATTCACCATCATGGCGGGATGTTCCTTCCGCGCCATCGGGGCCGGACAGTCACCGCGCGGTACCCGTAACAAGAACTTCCGGCCGGACTTCATCCTGGTGGACGATATCGACACCGACGAGGAATGCCGGAACCCGGAACGTATCAAGACAAAATGGAAATGGCTGGAGGAAGCCCTGATACCGACCATGTCCGTATCGGGAAACTACCGCATACTCTTCAACGGGAACATCATCGCAGCGGACTGCTGCATAAAAAGGGCCATTGAAAAGGCCACGGAACTGAAGGAAAAGGGCATCGGGCACGTGGACATCATCAACATACGCGACAGGAACGGGGTTTCCGTGTGGCCCGAGAAAAACTCGGAAGAGGATATAGACCTCTTCCTCTCGCTGGTCAGCGCGGCGGCACGGCAGAAGGAGTTCTTCAACAACCCGGTAGCCGAGGGAGAGATATTCAAGGACATCATCTACGGGAAAGTGCCGGCGCTCTCGAAGTTCAAGTTCCTGGTCATCTACGGCGACCCAGCGCCCGGCGAGAACAAGACGAAGAAGAGCTCCACGAAGGCGGTGTTCCTGCTCGGCAAACTGGCCGGAAAGCTCTACGTCATCAAGGGGTTCCTCGGAAGGGAGACAAACGCCACGTTTATCGAATGGTACATCAGACTGCTGGAGTTCGTGAACGGGAAAACGAACGTGTACTGCTACATGGAGAACAACAAGCTGCAGGACCCTTTTTTCC
>OHBX01000907.1_pt1 | contig 13630 bp, 10 predicted proteins | sample 1577441 | NCBI WGS metagenome assembly OHBX01 (sample SAMEA3879561, study PRJEB24766) | human gut metagenome | biome: human-associated habitat; feature: feces | place: USA | collected 1985/1987 | reverse complement strand
ATAAGAGACCAAGGCTATTGTAACATAAATCGCAAACAGAAAGAGTACAATACCGAGAAAGAAATCTGCTTTTTCGTTACTGAATATATTTTTGAAGCCGACCGCTTCGCCAAGGCTCTTGGGTTTACGTTCAGTTTTTTTTCTAACCATTTAAACCTATATTTATAATTTTCATTGCAAAAATAGAGGAAAAAACCGAAACATGCGCATTTTTCCATGACTTTTTTCTAATTTTGCAGATTGTTACAACTGCATCATGAAGAAAAGAATCTATAACAAGGTTGACAAGAATTCCATCCAGTCGATGCCTCGTGCAGTGTTTCCCGGACGGATTGTCACGATTATATCTCCCGATGACACCAAGAAGGCTGTCGACTATCTGTTGTCAAGCGACATCTTGGGATTTGACACAGAGACCAAGCCCGTGTTCAGGCGGGGGCAGCACTCCAAGGTGGCGCTGCTGCAAGTGGCCAACAGAGACGCTTGCATCCTGTTCCGATTGAACTATACGGGCATGACTTCCGACATCATTCGTCTGTTGGAGGACAGGACGGTCAAGAAGATAGGACTGTCATGGCATGATGACATACTGAGCCTTCAGCGTAGAAAGCCCTTTCAAGTAGGAAGTTTCATAGACTTGCAGGACATTGTGGGAGATCTGGGAATTGAAGACCGGAGCCTGCAAAAGCTCTATGCCAACTTGTTCCAAGAGAAGATAAGCAAGAACCAGCGATTGACAAACTGGGAGGCGGATGTGCTGAAAGATTCGCAAAAGCAATATGCAGCAACTGATGCCTGGACCTGCATCAAGCTCTATGAAGAGATTGAACGGTTGAAAAGAACGGGAGATTATGAACTTATCAAAGTCGACAAACCAATTGTACCCGTGATAGAGGAACAATGAGGCAAGGAGACCATATCAAACGAACAAATTGACTTATGTACAAAAACGTATATCTTAAGCGAGGCAAGGAGGAAAGTCTCAAGCGTTTTCACCCGTGGATATTTTCGGGAGCCATCCACCATGCAGATGAGGGAATAGAAGAAGGCGAAATTGTAAGAGTTATCACTGCCGACGGAGCGTTTATCGCCGTTGGCCATTACCAGATAGGCTCTATCGCCGTAAGGGTATTGAGTTTTCACGATGAATGTATCGACATTTCCTTTTGGCGTGCTTCCCTTGAGTCTGCCTTGCAAATGCGCATTGCTGTAGGAATCGCAGACTGTCCGCAAAACAACACCTATCGCCTTGTGCATGGCGAGGGGGACAACCTTCCGGGACTGGTTATTGATTGCTATGGTGACACAGCCGTCATGCAGGCCCATAGTGTGGGTATGCATGTGTCAAGAATGGATATTTGCGAAGCGCTTGTTCAGGTGATGGGCAATCGTATCAAGAATGTCTATTATAAGAGTGAAACCACGCTCCCTTTCAAGGCGGATTTAGGGCAGGAAAACGGTTTTATTTACGGCAACACCAATGAGAATACGGCCGTTGAGAATGGATTGAGATTTCATGTGGATTGGCTGAAAGGTCAGAAAACAGGCTTTTTTGTGGATCAGCGTGAGAACCGCCATTTGTTGGAGCGTTATGCCAAAGGGCGTAATGTATTGAATATGTTCTGCTATACAGGAGGCTTCTCTTTCTATGCCATGCGTGGAGGCGCGAATCTGGTACATTCGGTAGACAGTTCGGCAAAAGCTATTGATCTTACCAATATGAACGTGGAATTAAATTTTCCGGGTGATACCCGTCATAAGGCGTATGCTGAGGATGCTTTTAAATACCTGGATCGTATGGGGGATCAATATGATTTGATAATTCTTGACCCTCCTGCATTTGCCAAACACAAGGATGCTCTCCGCAATGCATTGCGCGGCTATACGAAATTGAACGCTAAAGCATTTGAGAAAATCAAACCGGGAGGCATTCTGTTTACTTTCTCTTGTTCGCAGGTGGTGGATAAGGTGAATTTCCGTAATGCGGTATTTACAGCTGCCGCACAAAGCGGACGTAGTGTGCGTATTCTGCATCAATTGACCCAGCCGGGAGATCATCCCGTAAATATTTACCATCCTGAAGGAGAGTATTTGAAAGGGCTGGTGCTGTATGTGGAATAATTTGATTCGTTTGTATAATCATATGTAGTACAAAGGCGTTTTTACAGAATTTGAAACTGTAAAAGCGCCTTTAAAATTTAAATGATGTTAATTGAAAGCAAATAATTGTAGTGTTGTTATGTTTGATAACATAAAACTATTTATCTTTGCACTGTGTTTTTCATGGTATTAGATTTAAGGTTAATGAAGATTGGGTGTCTGGGATAGATACCCTTCTTTTTTTATATATGATATAGGCCGTTTTTTTAGGCTTCTTCTTCCTGAAAAAGAGATTTGCTCTGTTTTTTCTTTCACTTCTTACATTTTCTCTTTTGGGGTGACAGCCCTCTGTTGGTTCTTCTTCAATGCTGGCGGCATAGTTCGTTCTGCCTGGGTTTAAAGCTTTATATACGCTCTCCTAAGTCTTTTCGGGCTGATGATTAAGGGGATTTGTATGCTTATGTAGTACAGACTCCGGCAGTGGACTGTACAGTCGCCTATAGTAGACTGTATAGTCTATTCCAATCGTCTGTACAGTCCACTGCCGGAGTCTGTATTAGGTGGCTGGAAGAAAAAGCTTAATGTAACAGAAGAAAATGCTTAGATGACGGGTTATAACATCTTGGTAATTATAGTGTTGGTATAAACATGAAAGTAGTATAAATGGGTTGCCTCAATCATGAAGCTCACGGTGGCGCGTTATATAGAAACAGGAGGTGCTGAAGTAATTTCTGATATATTTTAACTGTGCCAGTACAGGATATAATTTTCGTGGCCGCAGATGGAACTTTTGTTGGTAGTGTGGGTTGATGAACCATAATTGTCTGTCGGTTATTTCGTATCCATACTTTTCAGCAAGTTGTTCAAAGGTGTCTATGGTCATGCGGCAGCGTTTGATGTCTGATAATTCTTCAATACATGATGGTGTTTCATGGAAACATCTGAGCAGAAACCGATAGAGTATACCGGGACATAAATGAATGAAAGGGAGAGAGGAGACGAACCGGTTGTGGCAAATTTGCTGATGTCCGCCAAATGGCATTTGCCAAGACGGGAATCCCCAGAATATGATGCCTCTCTTAGCTAGAAGAGGAGAGAGGCAACGGAAGAATTCTTCTTTGTTACTGATGTGTTCAATAACATCGTGTATCAGGATGAGTTGGTAACGGGAAGCTGAGGAAAAGTTGAAGAAATCCGTTGTGGTGAATTCTCCTTTGTAGCCGGAGGCGGTGAAGAAGGTTTCTGCCTGGTGTATGCGACTGGCTGCACGGTCTATTCCTGTTACCTTGCAGCCTAGTTCGGCAAAGGGAAGCAGGTTGCCTCCTTCTCCGCAACCTATTTCCAGTATGTGGGTGGAAGGGCTGAGGGAGATAAATTGTTTCACATAGTCTATATAGAAACTACGGGACGTATTCGCCAGCTCGTTAAAATAACATTGTCTGTCTTTATGTCTTTTTTGCATGGTTGTTTTTTTATCTTATAGATACAAGGATGGACAAAAGACTGCATGAAGTTTCCTTAATAATTCCAGCGCACCCCCAATTGCAGGTTGAAATGGAGCGGGTGTTTGTCACGTATGGTGTTTTTAAAGCTGCCGTCCTTGAAATAAAAAGCTGCTCCGGGCTCTATGAAAGCACCTAGGGTGGGATTTATATTATATTGTATTCCCAATGCGGCGTGTATGGAGAATTGGAACGGTTTTATTTTCAGATTCTCTGTACTGGAATAGATTTTCTCTTTCTGAACGATGAAATCTTGTTCCAGTTTACCCGAAACGGATTTGTCTATTGTGCCTCCTCCTGTGGCATAAAAGGAAAAGGTGCGGGTGGTATAAAGCCGGCGGTCTAATTTCACGGACAAGCCTATGTAGTGGAGCTTTTGTCGTTTAACCCACTTGGAATCTTCTCCTATGGAACTTTCGGACGACAGATAGGTGTATTGCAGTCCCGCGCTGACCCCCCAGTGCCTGCTTATAGATTTACGGAGCGAAAGCTCAATGCTGACGGGGAGATTATAATGGGTATATTCTGTCATGGGCCGTCCCGTGTTGTCATTTGCTATTTGTAGTAGAGCTTCGTAAGCTTGTGCATCGGGAAAGTCCGATGGATATTCCTGCAAATAGTCTTTGAAGTCACTCCAATACATAATTTCATCCTTATGAGAACTCCCTATGTCTCCCCGGGAAAAAGTTTTGTTTATGAAGCCGGTACTTGCTCCGTTATTGCCGGCAGATATGGCAAGTGCCAAAGTATATCCGGAACGCTTATACGGTAATGCAAAGTGCTTGTGTCCGGAAGGGCGCTTGTGTACAGATTCTGTATCCCGGATTGTATCTTGTACCGGGGGCATACATTCTGTTTCTATATTATTTGCCGTATCGGTGTGGATACTTGTTTGGATTGGCGGTCTTGTCAAGGAAGCTGTCTTTGATTTGGTCCTGTCCTGTAACAGTTTGTTTTCAGGCATAATGGAAAGGCTGCCTGTAATGCTTCTTGGCTGGTATGCCGGTAAGGATACAACAGGTGAGGATGCTTTATGTTTTTCTGTCTGTAAAAAATAAAAAGTAGTGGCAAAAGGTATGAATATCAAGAAGAAAACGGCTGCTATACGCATCGTTTTCATCCTTCTTCTCTTATGTAGATAGGGAGTGAAAAATTCCGTTTGAAAATGATTCCAATCATTTCCTGGGAGTGGCTTTTCGTATTCGTTAACCCGTTGTTTCAAGTGGTCTATCCACGGTTCTTCTTCCTGTTTCATAATGATTGTCGAGTTAAGTATTCTTTAATTTTCTGAGCAAGTATACATTTGGCGCGGTACAGTTGTGAGGAGGATGAATGTTCGTTAATGCCTAATGTCTTCGCAATCTCCTTATGAGGCATTTCCTCGAATACGGCCAAGTTCAGTATGGTGCGATAGCCTGTCGGTAATTCAGCTATGAATTTCATCAGGGTTTCAATAGGAATTGAAATCATATCTTCTTCGTCCACAGGTTGCATGTTTTCTTCCAGGTCATCTACAGAAAGGAAAGAGCTGTTTTTCTGTTTGCGGAGATGGTGCAAGGAGGTGGTTACCATGATACGGGTGATCCAGGATCTGAATCCATGCAGGTCGGTGGCATGTAGCTGGCCGATGGCGGAAAATACTTTGACGAATCCATCGTGCATGACGTCCAGTGCCGAATCTTCGCCTACATAGCGATAGCACACTCCATACATTTGGCGGGAGAAGAGCCTGTATATGGTTTCCAAAGCTTCCCGCTTTCCGGCTTTACATCCCTCTATTAGTTCTGTGTCATTCATTCTTCTTTTGTCATGTTATTATATGAAGATACAGGAGAGGGTAAAAGACTGCATGGAAACAGAAGTTTTTCTGAAAATAAATGTAAAAAGAAGATAATTGTCTGCATTTGTTAGGTTAAAACAAAACAGATGAAAAATATGAGAATACAACTTTATGCAACACTGGCTTGCTTTCTTTTAACTTTGGTCACAACTTACGGGCAGGGCTGAAAACCTTATGTGGAAGCAGGGATGAATGATTGTATGGCGAACGTTTCATTGTTTATAATCCGTACTGCATATGGTTCGGAAGCGGAAAAGATAAATCTGCTTGCAGGATTGTTGCAGAAGGCAGGATTACAAGGCGAGATTAAGGTTGCCTGTGGAGTGGAAGCACTAGGTCGTTTGTTTGGGCTTAAGCGTTATCAGTCAGTTGTTTATGGATTTTCTATCATAGCGGGGCAGACAGGAATATCAGCCTGTCAATACGCTGGATGGTAAAAAGATGGTTTTGAAAGAGAGGAAGCGACAGGGTAAAAATTGGTTGAAATGGTTGAAAAGTTGGTCATCCTTTGAAAAAGGGAAGGCCGGCTTTTCTTATTTTCCATCGGAGGATTTACATTTGTGGTATTTAAAACCTATAAAATGAATGATATGAAAGGAAAACAGGGTCTGGTTTGTATGGGCTTGTTGCTGGTGCTCTCTTCTTGTTCTTGTCACACCGGTAAGCAAATCACAGCTTCTGGATTACAGCGGAAGGATTTTCAAACAGAAGTGAATGGGCAGCATACCGATTTATTTACATTGAGCAACAAGCAGGGAATGGAGGTCTGTATCACAAACTATGGGGCACGGGTGGTTTCTATCCTTGTCCCCGACAGAAATGGAAAACGGGAGGATGTGGTGTGCGGATTTTCCACGATTACTGAATATATGGAGCAACGGCAGAATTTTGGTTCTACGGTGGGGCGTTATATAGGACGTATTCTGAATGCGCGTTTCACGCTGGATGGAGTAGAGTATAAGCTGGTCCCTAACAATGGGAAGTCCGGGCATATATCACATGGAGGGAATCCCGGTTTTGCCGATAGAATATGGAAAGTGGAGCAGGCAGATACACATAGGGTCCGTCTGTCTTATCTCTCTCCTGATGGAGAAAATGGTTTCCCCGGAAACCTGAAAGTGACGTTGGTCTATAGTCTTGGTGAGGATGATAATGCGTTGGATTTGACATACGAGGCAACTACGGATGCACCCACGGTACTTAATCTTTCCCATCATTCTTTTTTTAATATTTCGGGAAATTTTACGAAAAGCGTGGAGGACCAGCAACTTTGGGTAGACGCAGATCGTTTTACTCCATACGATGATAAGAAATGTGTTACAGGAGAATATCTTCCGGTGGCCGGTACTCCCCTTGATTTTCGTATGCCGCATACTATCGGAGAATGTATAGATGCGGATCATCCCCAATTGAAGGTGGTAAACGGATATGATCATACTTGGGAATTGAATACGAAAGGAGATGATACAAGGCCGGCTGCCTGGGTGTATGATCCAGCAAGCGGGCGTAAGATGGAGATCTTCACCACCGAGCCGGGAATGCAAATTTATACCGGTAATGGACTGAAAGGAAAAATGACAGGTAAAGGGGGGATAGCTTATCCTTTCCGTTCGGCGGTATGTTTCGAAACGATGCATTTTCAAGATAGCCCCAACCAGCCCGGATTTCCTAGTACTGTACTCCGTCCGGGAGAGGTCTTTCGTAGTCATACGGTTTATAAGTTTGAATAATTGGTGCATCCGTCAACTGGCTGATGTGCCAATTAGCGGTGCTATATATGCCCATACGGTTATTGGTATATTGGTAAATTGACATGTCAGCAAATTTTTTTTTCATTTTGATGTAACGTTTCCCTACCTCTATGTGTCATACTGGTGAACATGGAACAAAATAGATTTGAAATAGAGGCAAAACGAATGCGGCCGGCTTTGTTAAGAATGGCTATCCGTTATTTGGAAAACTCCGACGAGGCAGAAGATGCAGTGCAAGATGCACTGTTGAAACTTTGGTTTCTTCGTGACCGTCTGGACCAATACCGCAGCGTGGATGCATTGGCTATTGTTATAACCAAGCATTTGTGCATCAACCGTCTGCGAGGCACTCGGATAGAGAAAGTCGATTTGGAGCAGGGCATCAGCATTGGTGGAGGTGAAAATCCTGAAATGAAACTGGTAGAGGAAGAGAATATGCAGGAGATACTGGAAGTAATAGGTACTTTGCCTGACTTGCAACAGTCTATTCTCCGCATGAAGCACCTGGAAGGTTTCGAAGTAGAGGAGATAGCCCGTCTCACAGGAAGTACGCCGGTGGCGGTACGAACCAATTTGTCGAGAGCTAGAAAAAGAGTAAAAGAACAATTTATGATACACAGTAAGGTATGGAATTAGATAAGAGGAATATAGAAGAATACATTAACCGTTTCCTGGAAGGGGAGACCACGAATGCCGAGGAGCAGGCTATTTATCGCTTCTTCCATACAGGGGATGTACCTTCTCATCTGATGGGATATGCTCCGATGTTTGCCTGGTATGAGGGAGGTATGCAGGGAGAACCGGGTATGTCGCAGCCAGACGGTCAGGAGGAGGTTGCCGGAGGGAAGAGATCGGAAAAGATACCGGTGGTTGGAAAAGAAGGCTTTTATCAGCGTATTCCGGTAGCTGTCTGGAGTGCCGGTATAGCGGCAATGATGGTCATTGCGCTGGGGTTAGGCTTGATTTTCTATTCGGAGAACCAAGCAGGCGGAAGTGGTGAATGGTCGTGCTACGAAGGTAGTTATGTGGAAGTGGGAGGCAAGCGAATTTCGGATGTGAAACAGATTATGCCTTGTATTATTGAAACACTGGAAGAGGCGGAACGGGTGGAGAAACTGGCTCAGGAGCGTGTGGAGGAAATTTGTCGTTCCGAGAAAGAGATAGAAGAAAAGGAATTATTGGTAAGCGAATAAAAAACATAAAAAAAATAAGATATGAAAACAAGATTTATTTTAGGAAGTGCATTGGCGGCTGTTTTGCTGATGTGGGGTGGAACAGGTAAGGTTATGGCCCAGAAGAATATTGATAAAATGGCGGCGGAACTGGAAAAACGGGATGATGTGGCTATCAATTCTGTAACGAAACGTGACCCTAAAACCCGCAAAGTGGTGAAGGTGGTGAAAAGTTTCTCGTTAAAGGATGAGAATATAGGTGCAAGGTTGATTGAGGCTTTCGAGAAGGATGAGGAATATGCCGAAACTGCCATCAAGGATATGCCGAAGGGAAGAGGCAAGGCGCAGAAAGCGAATTTTACGTTCATTTATAAGACGGATAATGAGAAACGTACTTACACCCTTAATGTCAAAGAAAGCGGAAGTGTAAGCATGACCGTCATTATCAGTCCGATGAAGGATGGGCAAGAAGTGGGTTCTGTTGTCCTTGACCCGGAATATTGGGATTCGTTCAATGAGCAGATGGCCGAATTAGGGAATAATCTAAGGGATTCCGGTATAGAGGTGCGCCAAATGAGTCGGGAAGAGATGGAGAAGATGCAGGAAACTATCCGCCAGTCATTGAAAGGACTGGATGCTTATGCCATAGCTGAATAGATGATGGCATTATTTTTCACGAACACAAGATAATAAAACACTCTCTTTTGGTTAGATTACAAAAACTTTTTAATTGTCTTGCCTTTCCGGAAGTTGTGAAACTGCCGGAAAGGCTTTGTTTTTTAAGATGAATCTCCATGAAAAATCGAATTGTTTTATATCTTTGCAAGTAATATAAAAAACACACATTAAAGAAGAAAGATGAAAAACGAAATTACCGGAATGAGACTCAGACTGATAGTCATGAACTTCTTGCAGTTTGCCGTATGGGGGGCTTATCTTACTTCCATGGGGACGTATTTGTTTAATATTGGCTTGGGGGCCAAGATAGGTCTGTTTTACGCCATGCAGGGGATTGTTTCCTTGTTTATGCCTGCCATAATGGGAATTATTGCCGACAGGTGGGTGCCTGCTCAAAAATTATATGGTTTCTGTCATTTTATGGCTGCCGTGTTTATGGTGGCTGCCGGGTGGTATGGCTATGTGGATGGTGAAGCGGTTAATTTCGGTACTTTGTTTACATTTTATTCTCTTAGTGTAGCTTTTTATATGCCAACATTGGCTTTGACAAATTCGGTAGCCTATACCGCACTGGATAAAGTAAAACTGGACCCTGTCATCGCTTTTCCTCCCATCCGTATTTTCGGAACGATTGGTTTCATCTGCTCCATGTTGCTGACGGATATCTTGGGATTCCAAAATAATTATATGCAGTTTTTTTCTTGTGCTTGCTTTGGAGTGATACTGGCGGTTTATGCGCTTACTTTGCCTGAGTGTCCTGTAAGTCGTGGTGGAGAACAGAAATCGTTGGTAGATGCTATGGGATTACGGGCGTTTACACTGTTCAAACAGAAAAAGATGGCTATTTTCTTTATATTTTCTATGTTGTTGGGGGTTTCTTTACAGATAACCAACGGTTTTGCCAATCCGTTTCTCAGCAGTTTCAAGGGAGTTCCGGAGTATGCCGATACGTTTGGAGTGAATCATGCCAATGCATTGATATCTTTGTCGCAGGTGTCGGAAACATTGTGTATCTTATTAATACCGTTTGTGTTGAAGCATTTCGGAATCAAGCGTGTTATGCTGATAGCCATGTTGGCATGGGTACTTCGTTTCGGATTGTTCGGACTGGGGAATCCTGGGCCGGGTGTCTGGATGTTTGTACTGTCCATGATTGTGTATGGGGTGGCTTTCGACTTCTTCAACATTTCTGGTTCGTTGTTTGTTAACAATGAAACTGATTTATCCATCCGTTCCAGTGCTCAGGGATTGTTCGTGATTATGACAAATGGTATTGGCGCTACGGTGGGAACGTTGGGAGCTCAGGCAGTGGTAAATCGTTTTGTTGATATGAACAGCAGTGCTCCGCAGATGGAGGGATGGAGCATGACATGGTTTGTCTTTGCGGGATATGCCTTGGCGGTTGCGGTATTGTTTGCTGTCATATTCAAGTATAAGCATCGTCCCGGGCAAGTTTGATAAATTATTTTTTGACCGTTTCCGATGTAGACGGGAATGGTGGAAGGAAAGTTAAATTATGGATGAAATAGAATTGAAGGTACATGATATGTCCTCTACATTGCAGCCGGCGGATGCATATGCGTTGGTGTTGGAAGAAGTGAACGGCAACCGTAAGCTGCCTATTATTATCGGTTCGTTGGAGGCGCAGGCTATTAAGGTGGTAATGATGGGCTATAAGATGCCCAGACCATTGACGCACGATCTTTTTCTGACGGTGACCAAAGAGTTGGGGACTGCTTTAAAGAAAGTATTGATATATAAGGTAAAGGATGGAGTCTATTATTCCTATCTGTTTTTGGAAAAGGAAGGTGAGGTATTTAAAATAGACTCACGTACTTCCGATGCGATTGCGTTGGCTATGCGTTGCGGGTGTCCTGTCTATACTACTGATGAGATTATGGAAAGTGAGCAATTGCATGAAGTTGGGAGTACGGCATTTTCTGTCAATGTAAATACAGTTGATGTGGTGATGCTGAAAGAAGCATTGTCAAAGGCTATAGAAGAAGAGAATTATGAGCAGGCATCCCGTTTGCGTGATGAGATAAAACGACGGGAACAAGAGGAGGAGAATACAATAGCTTGATATATAAATTGAAAAAACAAGAAGAACTATGCATGTTTTTTATACCCCTGATATAGCGAGTAACCTTGAGCTTCCGGAAGAGGAAGCAGGACATTGTTTACGGGTTTTGCGCCTTTCCATAGGCGATGAGATTATGTTGACCGATGGGAAAGGTTGTTTTTACAAAGCTGTAATCAGTGCTGCAAGCGGTAAACGTTGCCAAGTGAAGGTAACGGAAACGATTCCGCAGGAAAAAGGGTGGAACGGTTGGTTGCATATTGCCATGGCTCCCACTAAAAATATGGATCGTACTGAATGGTTTACAGAGAAAGCGACTGAAATAGGCTTTGATGAACTGTCTTTCCTGAACTGCCGTTATTCCGAACGGAAAGTAATCAAGAAGGAACGTATTGAAAAGATTCTGGTATCGGCAGTGAAACAATCGTTGAAGGCGACTATGCCGGTGCTGAATGAAATGACGGACTTTAATAAGTTTGTTTCACGGGATTTTAAAGGGCAGAAGTTCATCGCCCATTGCTATGAAGGGGAAAAACCTTTGTTGAAAGATATATTGCGTTCCGGAGAAGATGCTTTGGTGATGATAGGTCCGGAAGGAGATTTTAGCGAGGAAGAAGTGGCTAAGGCTATAGCGGCGGGTTTTCAGCCTGTCAGTTTGGGAAAGTCCCGTCTTCGCACGGAAACAGCTGCATTGGTAGCCTGTCATACGCTGAATTTATTAAACCAAAAATAAGAATATGAGAAAAGGTATTTGGGGATTTGCACTCGTAGCGATAGTGCTGCTTATGGCTTCTTGTTCGTCTGAAAGTGAGTATGCCAACGCTATTCCTAAGGATGCGGCAATGGTTATGTCATTCGATTTCAAGACGATGGCGGAGAAGAGCGGCATAAACGGTAAAGGAGGAGAAAAGGTTGTGGCCAAACTGACGGACGCATTGAAAAGCGGTTTGGAGGGTGAAGCTTACAAGACTGCCGAGAAGATTATTCAAAATCCGTCTGAATCGGGCTTGTCTTTTACCGATAAGGTGTATATGTTCATCACTCCTCATTCTAATGCTTTTGCTTTATTGGCGAAAGTGGATGATGAAGGTAAAGTGGAAGCTTTGCTGGAGGCATTAAAGAATGAGCAGATATGTACGGAGTTGAAAAGTGAAAGCGGATGTACATGGACACAGATGGGTACGGCGCTGTGCGCTTTTAATAAGGGGACTTTCTTATTGATGGGTAGTAATAAAGGAGATGCCCTCAGTTTGAAAGGAAGTTTGCTTTCATTGATGCGTCAGGATGCTGAAAACAGCTACGTAAAGACTACAGACTTTGGTAAGTTGGCTTCGGCAAAAGGTGAAGTCGTTACAGTGATGAATATGTCGTTCATTCCTAATGATATTACCATGCAGATGCGTATGGGAATGCCTGCCGATTTGAAACTGGAAGATATCAAATATCTGGTTTCCGCCACTTTCGAAAAAGGCAAAATTGTAGTGGACGTGGAGACTTTGATTGAAAACAAGGATTTGATTGCTATGTATGAAAAACAGTCGGCTGCTTCCTCATGTATTAAAGGAGCCTGTTTAGAGTATTTCCCTGCCAATACGTTGGTTTGGGCAGGAGGTAATATCAATGGAAAGGGTATTTATGATTTGCTTTGCGAAAATCCTACCATCAGGCAAGCGTTGGATAATTCGATGTTACCAATAGATATTGAAGGTATATTCTCTTCTATTCATGGAGATGTTGCGGTTGGCTATAATTCCTTGTCGAATAATGACTTGCTGATTTATGCTGATGTAACGAATAAAGACTTTTTGCAGTCCTTCGAAGACCTGAAACCTTTGTTGGCTATGACCGGTGGGCAGATGCAGTTGAACTCTACGGGTAAAGACCAATACGAGTTCCGTATGTATCGCCAAAGCATTTGGTTTGGTGTGAAGGACAATCTGCTTTATATCTCGAACAATGAAAGACTGGCAGATGAGGCAGGCCGCCGTTACGGAGTTTCTTTGCAGAATACTCCTTGGGCCGGACAGGTGACAAAGAACCGTTTCTTTATGGCGTTCAATGCGGCGCAGCTGGTGAAGGATGTTCAGGAGAATCCCCGGTTAACCCGTATGCTGGGCAGCGATGCCGCCATCGAGGCCGCCGACATCGTGCTGATGGACGACGAACCCATGCAGATCGCCAAGGCCATCAGGATCTCCCGCAAGTGCATCGGCATCGTGTACCAGAACATCGTGTTCGCACTGGTGGTCAAGTTCGCGTGTCTGGTGCTGGTGGCGGTAGGTCTGGCGGATATGTGGGCCGCCATCTTTGCCGACGTGGGCGTCATGGTGCTGGCGGTGCTCAACGCCGTCCGCGCCCTGCGGGTACACAAGTTGTAAGTGCCCGCGCCTATTGCCATATTGAAAAGAGGAGACGCACGTCTCCTCTTTTTTGCGCTTCGCGCACCCGGCGCGCCCGGCGCATACAATGGATTGCGGGACAATAGACCGCAATCCCGACACAGGAGG
>OHBX01000894.1_pt1 | contig 13799 bp, 12 predicted proteins | sample 1577441 | NCBI WGS metagenome assembly OHBX01 (sample SAMEA3879561, study PRJEB24766) | human gut metagenome | biome: human-associated habitat; feature: feces | place: USA | collected 1985/1987 | reverse complement strand
TTGCACCCGAGACTGCTCTGGAGCTGAGCAAGCACCCGCTCATCAACGGCATCAAGGAGGCCTCCGGCAACATTTCTCAGGTGGCCAAGGTGGCTGCACTGTGCGGTGATGCGCTGAATATCTACTCCGGCAATGACGATCAGGTGGTTCCCCTGCTGGCACTGGGCGGCAAGGGCGTCATCAGCGTGGTGTCCAATGTTGCGCCGGAGCTGGTGCATAACTGCTGTCAGGCTTTCTTTGACGGCGACACCGCCAAGGCCTGCGCTTTGCAGCTGGAAATGCTGCCGCTGGAGGAGGCTCTGTTCTGCGAGGTGAACCCCATCCCGGTCAAGTACGCTATGAATGTACTGGGCTGGAACGCAGGCGAGTGCCGCCTGCCGCTGGTGGAGCCCAGCGATGAGCACAAGACCAAGATCGAGCAGGCTCTGGTGGAAGCCGGTCTGATCAAAGAATAACACACGTTGGCAGATGCCCGGCGAGAGGATTCTTCCGGGCATTTTGCCGTATTCTGCATTGCAGGAAAAAGAGGTAAAAACCATGACGGATATTATCATTCAGGGGATTGGCGGCCGGATGGGCCATGTGCTGTGCGACCTGATCGCCCAGAGGGAGGACTGCCGCGTCATTGCCGGCATTGATGTGAAAGACGGCGAGCAGAACGGCATTCCCGTGTATGACAGTCTGGACAAGCTGGAGGGCAAGGGCGATGTTATCATCGATTTCAGCTCCCCTGCTGCCGTGGAAAAGGCCCTGCCCTACTGTGAGGCCCACAAGCTACCCATCGTGGTCTGCACCACGGGCCTTTCCGAAGAGTTGCAGCTCAAGGTGGTGCAGCTGTCCCGCAGCATCCCGGTGTTCAAGAGCGCCAACATGTCCATGGGCATCAATGTCCTGTCGGAGCTGTGCAAACGTGCTTCGGCCATCCTGGGCGTGAATTACGACGTGGAGATCGTGGAACAGCATCATCACAACAAGTTGGATGCCCCCAGCGGCACGGCCCTGATGCTGGCAGACGCGATCAATGAGGAGAACAATGGCGCTTACCACTACGTCTATGACCGTTCCTCTGTGCGCCAGAAGCGTGACCCGAAAGAGATCGGCATCAGCTCGGTGCGCGGCGGCAGCATTGTGGGCGACCACGAGGTACTGTTCTGCGGCCCGGACGAAGTCATCACCCTCAAACACACCGCCTATTCCCGCAATATTTTTGCAAATGGAGCCATCAACGCGGCTGTTTATCTTGCGAAAAAGGAGCCGGGGCTGTACAATATGAGTGATATGATCGCGGAAATGTGAGCCAGATGTCACATGTTTCTCCGCTGAGGCCCGCAAGGGCAGAATGGAGGGTTTTCTTATGTACGGTGTTTCCAAAATCAGCATTGAGCCAAGCCTCATGATGATCAGCGTGCAGGATGTCGAGTTCAAAGGCAACAGCCTGGCACGCTATTTGCAGATCTTTGCCGACACAGGCGTTGTAGTGGATATGATCAGTCAGAGCGCCCCTCACGGTACCAACATTGATTTCAGCAGTGACCTGCCGTTGGTGATGAAAGCCATTTCGGCAGCCAATCTGGATAAGGACGCCAAAGCGGCTCCCCTCATCAGCGTGGGCTATTCTAAGCTGAACCTGTTTGGCGAAGAGATGGTCACCAGCTGCGGTGTGGCCGCCCGTGCTCTGAATGCCCTTGCCATGGCAGGCATTGAGGTGCTGCTGATCACCACCAGCGATCTGGATATCTCCCTGCTGGTGCGGGCGGAGAACGAAGATGCCGCCTATGAAGCCCTGAAGAAAGCATACGAGCTGTAACTTCCCGGATCTGCTTCATTAAAAATTTTACAGGCAAAAAGAAAGCCCGGAACGGCTTCTCCGTACATGAGAAAACCGTTCCGGGCTTTTTACAATCAAATCGACAGGCCTTGCGGGGTTTATTACAGCGTCACTTTGTGGTAGACCTTTTTCCCCTTTTTGATGACGATGCCCTTTGCCAGCTGTTCAGCGGTAAAGCTGGCCGTGGGAGCCGAAACTTTTTCCCCATCCACCAGGACGCCTCCCTGGGTGACGAGGCGGCGGGCCTCACCGTTGGAGGCAGCCAGACCGGCCTTGACCATCAAGGTCAGGATGCCGATGGAGCCGTCGGTCAGGTCAGCCTCGGTCAGCTGAGTGTTGGGCATATGCTCAGCATCACCGGCAGCACCGCTGAACAGGGCGCGGGCTGCATTCTGGGCCTTGGCGGCCTCTTCTTCGCCGTGGACCATCTTGGTCAGCTCGAAGGCGAGGATCTCCTTGGCCTCGTTGAGACGCTGGTCCTTCCAGGTGCTCATCTCGTCGATCTGCTCCAGCGGCAGGAAGGTCAGCATACGGATGCACTTCATGACATCCGAATCGCCGACGTTGCGCCAGTACTGGTAGAACTCGAAGGGGCTGGTCTTGTTGGGGTCGAGCCAGACGGCGTTGCCAGCGGTCTTGCCCATCTTCTTGCCCTGAGAATCGGTCAGCAGGGTGATGGTCATAGCGTAGGCATCTTTCCCCAGCTTACGGCGGATAAGCTCCGTACCGCCCAGCATATTGCTCCACTGATCGTCGCCGCCCATTTCAAGCTCACAGCCGTATTTGCGGTTCAGGCAGAGGAAGTCATAGCTCTGCATAAGCATGTAGCTGAATTCAAAGAAGGTCAGCCCGCGCTCGAAACGCTGTTTGTAACATTCCGCACGAAGCATTTCGTTCACGGAGAAATGCACGGCGATATCGCGCATGAAATCCATGAAGTTGAGGTTTCGGAGCCAGTCCGCATTGTTCACGATAACAGCACCGTTTTCTCCGTCGAAGCGAACCAACCTCTCCATTTGCTTTTTGATGCCGGCAACATTGTTGTCAAGCTCTTCAACGCTGAGCAGTTTGCGCAGCTCCGTCTTTCCGGACGGATCGGCAATCATTGCCGTGCCTCCGCCGAGAAGCACGATGGGATGATGCCCGCATTTCTGCATATGCGCCATAACGCACATTGCAACATAGTGACCGACGGTGAGACTTTCCGCCGTGGGATCAAAGCCGATGTAGAACGTCAGCTTTTCTTTGCCGAGAAGTTCGCGAAGCTCCTCCGGGTGGGAGCACTGCTTAAGGAAGCCGCGCTCGTTCAGAACGTCGTATGCATTGCGCCCGGGGCCTGCAACCCCGTTTGTTTTTTCGGCGCATTCGTTCTCTGTATTCTCTGTATTTTCTGTATTTTCTGAAATCATGCCGTTTGCGGCAATTTCGTTGTTCTCCATTTTATATAAATTATCCTTTCGGTGGATTTGGTGGTTTTTGAACCGAATTTTATTTCTGTTCTTCCGCCATTTCCTTAAGAAGGTCGCCCAACCGCTTTATGCCATCGCGAATGCGCTCCTCGGGCTCTGCGGAGAAGTTCAGGCGGAAGGTGTTCTGACCTTTGCCCGGGGTTGTGAAGAAAGGCGCACCGGGAACGAACGCAACTTTACGCTCGACCGCACGCTTGAAGATTTCGTTTGCATCCCAGCCCTCGGGAAGGGTGCACCAGATGAACAGACCGCCGACGGGCTGCTCAAAGTGAACCCATTCGGGGAAATGCTCAGCCATCGCATCGGTCATAATGCGGGCTGAGCGGGAATAAACGCCCGATATATGCTCTATATGTTTCGGCATAAAGCCGCGATTGATGTATTCGGCAACGATTGCCTGATTAAGGTTCGGCGAGTGAGTATCGCTGCCCTGTTTTGCTATCGTCATTTTGCGGATGAGATCCTTGCTGCCGAAGCAGAGCGCAACGCGCAGACCGGGGGAAATCGTTTTTGAAAAACTGGTCAGAACGATAACATTATCGCTCGTGTCAAAGCTTTTGATTGTGGGCAGCTTTTCGCCGGAAAAACGGAGCGCGGCATAGGGGTCATCCTCGATTACGAGCATGTCAAACTCGGCAGCAAGCTCCGCAATGCGCCTGCGCACTTCAACGCCGGAAACCCAGCTTGTGGGGTTCTGGAAGGTGGGAATTGTATAAAACATCACGGGCTTGTGTTCACGAACGACCGCCTCAAGCTCATCGATGTGAATTCCGTCCGGATGAAGAGGAACGGTGACAAGCTTCGCCTGCGCAACATGGAAAGTTTGCAGCGCACCGAGAAAACTCGGCTCTTCAACAAGCACAACATCACCGGGATTTATGACGGTTTTGCAAATAAGATCAAGCCCCTGCATCGAACCGGTCAGCGCAAGAACATTGTCAAGCTCGCCGTGCAGCCCGCTGTCGGGAAGAATGCTGTCGAGATATGCGCGGCGCAGCGGCAGATAGCCTTCGGTCGCACCGTACTGAAGCAGAATGTCGGATTTATCTCTGAGCAGCTCATCGGTAATTGCGCGGATCTCTTCCTTCGGGAAGCACTCTTTCGCGGGATTGCCGCCGCCGAAAGAGATGATGTTCGGATCACCCAGAAGCTTGAAAAGCTCCCTGATCGCGCTGCCTGAAACGCCCTGCATACGGTTTGCTGTCTGCATAATATAATCCTCCTTGAAAATCCGTGCGGAAAAATCAAATTCGGTTTCTGCGGGAGTTCTCTGCGGCGTGTCCGCTGCCGCAGCGCTCCGTTTTGAAACCCGTGAAACGCACCTCTGTGCAAAAATATATTCGAAACCGCCCGCATTCGCCGTCCACAAGACCCTGTGCGCACGTTTTCCATGGTTACATTGTAGCCTGTTGCAACCGCGGTTGCAAATATATTTAGGATGTTTTTGTCAAAACAAGCTGCTTTTTTACGCATTAAAAAGCCTTTGCGGTCAAATATAAAATATAGCCGCAGAATATGCACATGCAGGGCATTTTTCAGTCACAGCCGAGTCAATCCTCTTCCCCGTCGACAATTCGATTCAGGAACTCTTTTTGCAGCATTGCATAGTGCTTTACGCTGCGCCACTGCCGCCGCGCACGTACTCTGACATATTCGGCGGACTTCGCTTCACCCTCGAATCGCATTCCGAGACGCTGCATAACTCGTTCCGAGGCAGTGTTCATGCTGTCGCACCTTGCGCTTATGCGGTGCAGATTAAGGTTCATGAAGCCGAATTGAAGCATTCCCTTCGCTGCTTCGGAGGCATATCCCTTGCCCCAAAATGCTTTGTTAATCGTGTAGCCGAGTTCCGCCTGCTGCCCGTCATCGCCAAAAAACAAGCCCATACTGCCGATAAGCCGGCCCGTCGCCTTGATGCAAACGGCAAAATCAAAAATGCGCCGCGGTTCCGTTATCTGCTGTGCAAGGCGGGATTGAACGAAATTCCGAACTTCCTCACGGCTTGCGGGACCCCAGTCCATGTAAATTGTATTCTCCGCATCGCCCGCATAGGCATATACCGCGTCGACGTCATCGGCGTTGAATTCGCGCAGCAGCAGACGTTCGGTTTCAAAAATTATAAAGTCAAAAGATATTTCAAAATTCATATTACCTTCATTGCTTTTTAATGCACAGTACCCCGTTATCAATGCACGCATTCAATATTTCCGAACAGGCTGTGCCGGTTTGGGCTGTGTTTCGGTCAAACGTCATTTTTAATATAAGAACCCGCTCCCAACACATGAAACATGCGGAGCGGGTTTTCATATACTTTATCCGACTGCCGGCCTTCAACCCGGATGTTTTACTTCACTCCGAACAGGCTGCGCAGCTGCATTGTATAATTCGTGTCGAAGCTGCCGCAGATAAGGGTTGCGGAGGGAGTGATTTTGCCTTCCGCCGCACCCGCATCAAAGGTGCATCCGGCAAGGAGAATCGTACCGTCGTTGATGAAAGTCAATGCAAGGGTCTGACTTTCGGTTTTGATGTAGATAACGCTGTCCGAACCCTTCTCTACCATCGCCGTTGTCAATGCGGCTTCATTGGTTTTTCTTTCCGGTGCCGCACCGATCACGTTCAGGAACTTATCCCAATTGCAGGCCGAAAAACTGATTTTAATGCCCTTAATGAAATCGATTATTTTGTTGTAAAGCTCCTGCTGCTCCGCAGGGATATTTGCAGCATCAAACTCCAAAGGGTTGCCGTTGGGATTTGAATAGCTTGTTTTAACCGTAATGCCGGTGATCGGGGTCGTTCCCGCCTGAATTCCGACAAAGAGCTCGTTAAGGGATTTCATATCATCGTTCATCTGAGGAGTTTTTGTTGAAGGCGCAGGAACGGGCGTGTTGGAGGGAGCGGTTCTGTTTTCGCCGCCGCCGTTGTTGCCGCCGCCGTTATTCTTGTTGTTGTTATCCTTTTTGCCGCTGCAGCCCGCAAAGGCGAACAGCATCACGACTGCCAGCGCGAACGCGGCGATTCTTGCGATTTTGGAATATTTTTTCATGTTTTTTCCTTTCACTCTTTCGGGCCGCAGCGTTCTGCGCATTCGGAAAGCATGTTCCTGAATTTCGACTGAAATGCGGCAGAAGTCCGCAGCTTGTATTTTCCGGGAAGCTCAGCCCTTCGGCTTTTCTTTCCGTCGGTTTAATAATAGCACATATGCCCGCCGAACCGCAAGCCCCAAATTGCTAATTTTTACGAATTCTTTGCGGCAAATTGTGTACAGATATTCAAAATCATGCTTTCGCCGTTCAATAGTCCCGTTTCTTCATCAGTTCCTTCCGAATGTAGCGGAAAACTTTTTTCTCCCCGTCGTCACGAAGCATCACAAGCAGTTTTTCAAGCAAAGCCGCCGTTTCCGGATGCATTGCGTTTTTAGCGTTCCCGCGCATAAAATAATCGTACGGGTCGCTCGAAGTGTACGCTTTCCCCTTATAGGTTTTGCACGCCCCCACTCTGTCACAGAACATTTCAACAACATACCGAAGCGGCATTTTAACCGGAGACATGCGCTTTGTTATCGGGCTGTAATCCGTCCAATACTCAAAATGGTGCTTGTTGCGCCCCTTATGGTGCATCCACGCAAATGAGCAGCCGTATTCTGCGCGTTCAAGTTCGTTCGGACTGCGTGTCCCGTCATAATGCCTTGCGCTCGGAATAAATTCCGAGGGCGAAAATTTTGACAAGTCATGTTTGATTCCCTGCCACGGTATGCCTGCCAAAACGCAATGGCGGAACACCGCGCGGCGATGCCGCAAAATCGTGCGGAGATGCTTGAAAGGATGTGATTGCGATTTCATTTTTACCCCTCTTTTCGCAATTTTTTATTCACTTATTATCACTGTTTTCGTTTTCGGATTTTTCGGTTCTGCCCGCTTTGTCCGCAGCTGCCGTTTCGCCCGTTTCGGCTTTTGTCTCTTTGGTTCTCAGCCTTCCGGAGCCGGACGAAGCATTATTTTTTTTCTTTTTAAAGCTGCGGCGAACATGCCCGCGCAGATCGTATTTCACGCCCGGCACGGTGTCGATGATCGGAACCCCCCGCTGCCTTGCGCGTTCGTTTGTCCAGTCCGCAAGCAGACGATAAAGCACAGCCGTGACAGGAACGGCAAAAATAAGGCCTGCAATGCCGAACAAGCCGCTGCCCAGAATGACCGCTCCGAGAACCCATGCGCTTGACAGCCCAACCGCATCGCCGACCACGCGGGGATAAACAAGGTTGTTGTCAATCTGTTGTATTATGATAATCATTATCACAAAATACAGCACAAGTTCAGGCTTTCCGGGTGATGTCATAAGGATTATGAACGCACTCGGAATCGTGCTGAGCCACGGGCCGAGTATCGGAATCATTGCGAATACAGCAATAAACACGCTTATCATCTCCGGAAACGGCATGTTCATGATCCGCATTCCGATATAGCACAATATGCCGATTATCGTGCAGCTTGTTATCTGTCCGGCAAAATAACCGCGAAAAGTCAGGTTTGCATACGAAAAAACTTCAAGAATCCCACTTGAATGCTTTTCATTGAAAACGCTCCTTACGAACCGCCGTGAATGTGCAAGCAGGCGGTTTTTATCAAGGATTGCGTATATGCTGAACGCAAGCGCAAGCAGAATGTCCGCAACCGTGCTTACCGCATTGAAAGTGTAACCCAAAAGCTTCGGAGCAAGATTGGTTGTGAACACTTCCACATTGTCCAGTATCTTGTTTGAAATTTCAACCGCACGCGCCGTAACTTCGTCGCTGAGATTCAATCCCTCCCAAAATTCGGTCGCCCATTTTGCCGCACTGTTGTAATATGTTTCAAAATTGTCAAACAGGATTTTCACGCTGTCCGCCGCCTTCGGAATAACAATAATAAGCACGGCGGTGAGAATGCCGAACACGATAAGATAGCTCAGCACAACCGTGAGCGGAACAACGTATTTTTTGCCGGCAGCATGAGCCTTTTTGAACAGAGTTCCCTGAAGTATCGTTGCGGGAATATTGATTATGTATGCAACCATCAGTCCGCACAATATCGGCATCAAAACCGATGTTGTTCGGGAAATTACAGCTCTCACCGACGAAAAATGCTCAAGCATTTCATAAAAAGCAATGCCGACGAGAACTACAAAAAGCATCCCTCTGCCGTTTCTCCAAAGTGCGCGCAGTTTACTCAAAACCTTTCCCCCCCTTTTACAATTACGGGTATTATTCTTTCATTGTGATTGTTCATCCGCAGTTGTTCCGATTTATTCGGAATCGTTTCCGTCGCTTTCGTTTTTTTCGGATTCGGCAAGCCTTTGCTCTTTCACGCAGGACTTAATATAGGATATGGTCGTTTTCAATGCCTGTTCATTCATTCCGCCGCGCATTACAACGACATCCGCCTTGTCGATATACCTGTCGATGTATTTTTCACGCATCGGCTTCACCGTTGCTTTGTACTGCTCCGAAATACTTTCAAGAGAACGCCCGCGCTCGTTCATATCCCGTGCGATACGCCGCAGAAGGCAAATATCGCTGTCCACTTTTATGAACAGTTTCAGATTCATTACATCACATATTCTGTCATCATAAAAAACATGGATCCCTTCGATTATCAGCACCTCCGGCGGATACATCAGCTCTTCGCTGTCGTCCCGTCTGTGTTCTGCATAGTTGTAACCCTTCCGCGTCACGGGTTTTCCGTCAATCAGCAGGCGGATATCCGCAAGCATTTCATCGAAATCAAATATTTTTGGAGAATCGTAATTCACTTTTGTACGTTCTTCAAACGGCTTCCCGCCCTGGTCAAAATAATAGCAATCAAGCCGCATGATTTCGCACGAGCAGTTTAAACCGTCCCGTATTCTTTCGGCAAAAGTTGATTTGCCGCTGCCGCTGCCGCCGCATATTCCAACAATTATCATTTGCATCCTCCGATTCATTAATTCCGTATCTCGCATTTTCTTTCGGCGTTCCGAAGCTTTCGGCATTCAGCCTTCCCGCACCGCATGGGCAAAGCATCCATCCGACAGGAATTCGCGGGGGAGTCGAAACCGAATCGTTGCCGCACGCCCGGCGTTTGAGCCCGCAAGAGCCTGGGTAACGCGTCCTCCGCTGATTTTTTCACCGAAAGCATTGAACACGTCCACGGGTTTTCCGAGTTCCGGCAGCGGATTTTCATCATGGCGCGCCGTAATTTCCGCATCAAGCGCACCTTTTGCCCCGTCAGCAAGCCGAATTGCCCGCATTTCGCAGCAGCTCAGGCAGCCGCCGCAGCCTATGCATTTTTCGTAAATAATCCTGTGACCCGCAAATGCTTCGTCGGCATTGTTTTTTCCCTGTTCAATTGCGCCGAAGCTGCATGCCGAATCGCAGTCCCCGCAGTCAAGGCAGGCCACACGGTCGATTATTGCGACTCTGCCGAGCAGAAATCGCTTTTCGGACGGAAGAACCTGTGTTTCGGCTCCCGCGAAAAATGTTCTGTTGTCAATCTCTCCGTGCATATGTTCCCCCCGTTTGTTCAACTGCCTTTTCGTTTGCGGAACCTGTTTTCGGAAACGTTTTTTCTATTCGTTCCCCCTGTTTTTTTCAAGAACGGGTTTATCGATACGCTTTAAGCGGTAAAATGCACCCTCATAGCCGTAAAGCGGAATTTCGCAGTACAGCTCATCCACCGTATGACGGGCCTCACTCAAGGTTTTTTTCCGCCTCCGCCCTGTTTTTCCGCCTTTAACCCGAACAGTCACCGCGCTGCGCATATGTGTTGAAAACACGCATTCGAACCCGACTCCGCCGGCCCTGCTCTTTGCTGTCCCAAGCTCCGCGGCCAATGCGCCGATATTCAGCCTGTATGCCGAATGCTCCCTCGGCAAAAAGTTAAAAACAGCAGCGACAGTATCGCTTCCGTTGGTTCGCGCAAATGCAATGACGGAATTTTCGCAATCATCCGCGCTCAGCCAGCGAAAACCCTGCCAGCCTTCATCCTCGCGATGCAGTGCAGGCGTGCCGCGGTAAAACCAATTCAGTGCGCATGAAAATTCCTGCATTGCCGCATGAGCGGGATAGTCCAAAAGAAACCAGTCCAACGGCTTTTTAAAATCCCACTCTATAAACTGCCCGAACTCATTCCCCATAAAATTGAGTTTCTTGCCCGGATGCGCAAGTTGATATGCAAAAAGAAGACGCAGCTGTTCAAACTTCTGTTCGTAACTGCCCTTCATGCGGTTTATCAGGGATAATTTGCCGTGAACAACCTCATCATGCGAAAACGGCAGCACATGCTTTTCGGAAAACGCATATACCATCGGGAAAGTCAGCTTTTCGTGCATGGTTCGTTTCTCCGCCGCATCCGCACTGAAATACTTCAAAGTATCGTTCATGAACCCCATGTTCCATTTGAAATCGAAACCCAACCCTCCGAACGCAACCGGTTCGGTAAGTTTCGGAAAAGCCGAACTTTCCTCCGCAATCATAAGCGTGTTCGGGCACTCTCTGTGCACGGCAGCGTTCAGCTTTTTAATGAACTCTATCGCTTCAAGGTTTTCTCTGCCGCCGAAACGGTTCGGGAGCCATTCATCCCTGCAAAAATCATGGTAGAGCATACAGCTCACAGCATCGACCCTCAGACCGTCAAAATGGAATTCGCGCAGCCAATACAAAGCGTTCGAAATCAGGAAGCTCACAACCTCGCTTCGCCCGTAATCAAACAGCAGCGTCCCCCATTGCGGCATCTCCGCGCGGAGCGGTTCTGCGGGTTCGAACAATGTTCCTCCGTCAAATCTGCGCAATCCGCTCTCATCCTTTGTGAAATGCGCCGGAACCCAGTCCATTATAACCCCAATGCCGCATTTGTGCGCATAATCCACAAGCTCCGCAAGCTGTTCGGGCGCACCGTAACGCGCCGTGACCGCATAATAGCCCGTGACCTGATAACCCCAGCTGTCATCCAGCGGGTGCTCGGCAAGCGGCAAAAGCTCAATATGCGTATAACCCATTCTTACGCAGTAATCGACGAGTTCGCGTCCCAATTCAGAGTAGTTCATGCCCTGTTTCCACGAGCCGGCGTGAACCTCGTATATGTTTATCGGTTCGGTGAAAAGATTCCTCTGCGCACGGAGTTTAAGATATTCGCCGTCGGTCCACACATTCCGGGGAATGCCGTGAAGCACGCTTGCCGTTCCCGGTCGAAGTTCCGAACGGAATGCGAACGGGTCGGATTTAAGCACCGTTTGCCCGTCCCTGCCGGTAATTGCAAACTTGTATCTGTCGCCCTTTCCTGCCTCCGCAATACGGCAGCTCCAACAGCCCGTTTCTCCGAATTTTTCCATCGGATTTGCGCCCTGCTTCCAATTGTTGAAATCGCCCACAACGGATATTCGAATCGCATTCGGTGCAAAAACGGAGAATTCCCAATATCGGATGCCTCCGGTGTTCCGCTCGTGCGCACCCAACGCGCGATAAGCATATGCATTTTCGCCGTGATTAAAAAGATAGACTGCCGTTTCGTCCATTTCAGCTCCTAACTTGCAGAGTTCCGCCTTCGTTCCGCCTTCGCCGCGCCCTGCATTTCCGTTCAGCTATTTTCCGACACAGAACCGTTCAAAAATGCGATCAAGAAGCTCCTCCGAAACTTCCCTGCCGCTTATTTCGCCGAGGCAGTGCAGTGCATTCCCGACCGATTCCGCAACAAGCTCGGTCTGCGGAAGAAGCATTTCGGCCGCATTCCCGCCTTTGGAAAAGAGTTCCGCCGCCTCACAGAGTTCCGCACAAGCCGCACTCAGGCACTCGATATGCCTTTCATTCGTCACTATCGCACGCCCTTCGGAAAGCCCGACCGCCTCCGCAATTCGGTGTTTCAGCTCATCCAGTCCGAAACCCGTGCGGCAGCTGATTCGGCTTATGCTCCCGCCGTTTTCGGGCGCAATATTTTTCAGCTGTTCAGCCGCCGTCCCGCATTCCGGCAGATCGCATTTGTTTATTACAAAAATTATATTTCGGCAATTCATGCCGAAAACTTTTTGAACGAGTCTCTCATCCTCCTGCGTTATGCCCGCCGAACCGTCAAACAGCAGCAGCACACATTCTGCGGAAGCAGCTTCGTGCAGAGCGCGTTCAATTCCGATTTTTTCAACCGCATCGCCGGTTTCGTGAATGCCCGCCGTATCGGCAATGCGAACAGGCAAACCGAGCAAATCGATTTTCTCTTCCAAAACATCGCGTGTTGTGCCCGCAATGTTTGTAACGATTGCACGTTCCGCATTCATCAGCGCATTTAGAAGGCTGGATTTTCCGACATTCGGCCTTCCGAGAATGGCAAGCTTTGCCCCCTCGCGTATAATTTTATTGCAATTCCCGTTGTCAATCAAGTCCCTTATGCGGGAAATTGCCGAATTCAGCACCTCCGGCGCAGCCGAAAGCACCTCATCCTCCATTTCCTCCGGGTAGTCCATTGCTGCCGCAAGTTCGCTTGCAAAATCAAGCAGCTTTTCTTCAATTGCGCCGATCCTCCTGCTCAATCCGCCCTCGAGCTGCTCCAACGCCGCACTCGCTCCGCGCCGCGTTTCTGCATTTATCAAATCCATCACCGCATCAGCCTGAACAAGATCCATCTTTCCGTTCAAAAAGGCACGTTTTGTGAATTCACCCGCTTCCGCAAGCCGCATCCCCCGCCGTGTCAGTGCGCGCGATACAGCCGAAACGACGGAATAGGAGCCGTGCAGATTAAGCTCAAACATATCTTCACCCGTGTAGGAATGCGGTGCACGGAAATAAACCGCCATAGCTTCGTCAAGCACGGCCAAGGCACCCGTATCGTTTTCCTTCCGTTCTTCACCCTGTCCGCCGTCGGGTTCAATTCTGTCGGTTATTTTGCCGTAATTCAGCTGCCGATGTTCGATTCTGCCCGAAAAAATCTCCCTGAGAACGGGCAAAACACCGCTTCCGCTTGCCCGAATTACAGCAATCGCACCGCCCACCGGGGTGGACAGTGCGAAAATATTATCATTGCATGTGTTAATTTTTTTCATGCCTTCAATGCTGCCAAAACGAGTTTACCGTGTTTATGCCTTGTCGCGGGGACGCTGCGGTCTTCTGCCGCGCTTCGGCGCAACAACAACCCTGCGATTCGGCTCTTCGCCCTCGCTGTGGGTGGTAACATAGGGGTTGTTCTGCAAAGCGGAATGCAGAATCCTGCGCTCATAGGGATTCATGGCTTCAAGGGTTCTCGGCCTGCCCGTTGATTTAACCTGCGCCGCAACGCGCCTTGCAAGACGGATAAGGGTTTCTTCACGCTTTTCACGGTAGTCCTCGGTGTTGATGGTAACGCGTGTATAGCCGTCCACCTTGCGATTGCGGTTAATAACAAGCCCTGTCAGGTACTGAATTGCATCCAAAGTCTCGCCGCGGTGACCGATAAGAACGCCCATTGTGTCGCTGTCAATACGCAGCCTTATCGCATCCTCTTCCCTTGCCGCAAGCACCTTTCCGCTTA
>OHBX01000892.1_pt1 | contig 13837 bp, 12 predicted proteins | sample 1577441 | NCBI WGS metagenome assembly OHBX01 (sample SAMEA3879561, study PRJEB24766) | human gut metagenome | biome: human-associated habitat; feature: feces | place: USA | collected 1985/1987 | reverse complement strand
TTTTTTGTTGCCATAATGTATCGCCTTAAAATTTTGAGCGGATATTTGTGTTTTGTATCATAAATTATAATAAAGGAAAAAAGTATTGTCAATGCTTTTTTCGGTCGCGTCGGAAAAAATAATGATTTTACACGGCGGAATTTTTTTTGACCGACACAAAAGCGACTTTATAATGCAAAAACGAACGATAAAGTATATTATTTTGCACATAAAAAATTGCGTTTTTTTGGCGAATTTTTACGAAAAAACGTCGGTTTTTTGAAAAATCCGGAAAGCAAATGCACGGCGGAATTTTATTGTACGACTGTATAATTTCGTACGAAAGTGTTGAAAACCCGTGCCAAAAAAATCAAAATAATTTTCCGAAAAATTTGAAAAATACCTTAAACCGCCGTAATTCCACCTGATTTTTTTATGTTTTTGCAATATTTTGTGCCGAAATTTTTTTTAATGTTGAATTTTAACAAGTCGTATGTTATAATAAATTAGCAAAAGAATATTTTTTGTTTTGACAAAATAATTGCGAGGTAATATGTACAAGTATTCTTACAAGGCACTTTCGCCGGAAGGAAAACGCGTAAGCGGCACGATCACCGCCACGAGCGAAGACGACTTCAATCAGGTCATTTCGTCGCGCGGTCTGAAATGCTATTACGTCCATGCCACGGGAAAGGGCGACGCAAGCAAACTTTCAAAACTCGACACCGCGCTGGTGTTGCAGTTTTGCCGACAGCTCGCGTCGATGCTGAACGCCGGCTTGCCTCTTATTAAGTCGCTGGAAATGCTTTACGAACGCACCGAGAAACCGAAACTCAAAAACGTGCTTGCCGCATTGTTTGAAGAGGTTCAGAAAGGTAACTCTCTTGCGGAGTCGATGGGTGCGCTTCCGGGCGTATTCCCCAACCTTCTCGTGAGCATGGTCAAGGCGGGCGAAATGAGCGGTAAACTGGAAGAGACTCTTATCCGAATGGCGGACTATTACGAAAAGGAAAAAAAGAGAAGAGGGCAAATCAAATCGGCAACGTCGTATCCGAAAATCGTTTTGGCGATTTGTCTTGTCGTCGTTGTGGTTTTGCTTGTCTGGATTATGCCGAAGATGATTTCGATGGTGTCCGAAGATAAGTTGCCGCTGGTCACGAAAATCCTGCTGAAAATCAAGGACTTCATCATGAAGGACTACATTCTGATTATCGGCATCGTCGCCTCGCTTATTATTTTCATCCCGATCGTTAAGCGAATCGAGGCGGTTGACCTTTTCGTTTCCAAAATGAAAGTCAAAATGCCGGGCATCGGAAAATTGCAAAAAATGATTTATACGTCGCGTTTTGCAAGCTCGCTTTGCACGCTGACGAGTTCGGGCGTACATCTTCTTGACGCGCTGACGATGGTGTCGGAGATGATGGACAACACTTACGTATCAAGACAGATCGACGACGCTGTCGAAGCAATCCGCAGGGGCGAGTCGATATCCGCCGCGTTGCAGACGGTCGACGCGTTCGATCCGCTGCTTACGACAATGATATTCGTCGGTGAAGAATCCGGTTCTCTGGACGAGGTTCTCGGGCAGACCGCCGCTTATTTCGAAGACGAAGCGGACACTGCAATCAAGAGTCTTACCGCAATGATAAACCCCGCCCTTATGGTTGTAATGGCGGTTGTCATCGGCGTAATACTTATCGCAATACTTATGCCTATGTTCTCGATGTACGACTCGATAGGCACGGATACCGAATAAAGGGTAGATTTGGAGCAAAATTATGATTTACTACTACTTGAACAACGACAAACTCAAAGCGATGTTTGCGACGGCGGGCGGAAAGAGAATCACCGTGAAAGAATTTTACGATATGGATTTCCCCAGTGAATTTCTGAACGACCCGAGCGCAACCAATATCGACCTTCAACTTACCGAAGCGATGCTCGATATGATCCGCAAAAACGATATCAAGTCGAAAGCGGCGAAATTCGTCCTTGAAAACAACAAGATACCGTTCCGCGAGATGATTTTGCCTTACGCAAAGCCGTCGATTCTGTATCCGATAATTTCGGCGGAACTTTTCACGGATAAAAAACTTGCGGAAAGCCACACCGTCGACTTTGTCGAGATCGACAGAAATATCGAAGATCCCGACGAAGAGATGCAGGAAGCCGCTTTGAACTCCCCCGAAGAGGGCGAGGAAGAACAGGAAGAGAAGAACGAAAAGAAAAAGAAAGCGAAAAAGGCGCGTCTTATGATCACGTACATAGACAACCTTGTCATCGAAAACCTGAAAAAGTGCTGCCGCGAAGTCGGCATGAAACTTACGGCAATCGATATTTCGCAAAGCGCGCTGTCGAAACTCGTCGATTTTATGAAAGAAGACCTGCCGCAATATTTCGTGCTTGTCGACTATCGCATGACGTCGATTACGTCGTATCTTTTCGCGGATTACAAGCACGTCTTCTCGCTGTCGAAACCCATTTATTCGATGCCCAACGAAAACTATGCGAACGAAATGGCGTTTTTCATCAACGACTTTTCCGGCATCGTGAGCGAGGCGATTCAGTTCTTCCGCTCGAAATATACCGATTACAAATTCGACGACGTGTTTATCACGGGCGACCTTGACAGGTTCCAGTCGGTCGAAAGCGACCTTTACGGTTTCATGGGGCTTAACGTCAAGATGCTTCCCGTACCCGAAAGCGTATCGGGCGTCGAGCAACTTGATTTCAACGCGCTTGCACCGCTTATCGGCACAATGCTCAAATAACGAGGTGGATTATGGCAAAGAGAAAGAGAAACATAGATTTTATCGCCGCGCAAAAGGCGATGGGAAAATCGGGGCAAAGCACCTCGTTTGAGTTTATTCTTGTCGTTACGGTCGTCGTGGTGGCATGCGCGATGGTCGGGTGGTATCTTGTGGCGCGTTCGCAGTACAACACTGCCGTGTCCGACCTTGAATCCGCCAAGACGGAACTCACCAATCAGAAAAACACGCTTGCCAAGAACGAAGACAAGTTCAAAAACTTCACGGTGATGCTTGACAAAAACGGCAACCCCGTGACGAAAGGCACCGACAAATACGGCAACACGATTTACCAATACGAGTCGTTGACGGAAGTAGCAACGCGCGTTGCAAACGCACTTGCGGGCGCGCAGGCGACGTCGAAAGAAGCAGACGCCGCGATAAACCTTACCGGCACGATTTTCGACATTATCTTCACAAGCGCGCAAAAGACGGAGTGCAAGGTGACGCAGTTCACTTTCACCAACGGCAGGATCACGTTAAAACTTACGGGCAAGGGTTCCCAGTCGATGAGAAACTATGTTTCGGCGATTAAGGAAAACGGCAGCGGCTATATTCAGAGCGTCGAGCCGTCGATGGACACCGCCACCGATTTTTCGGTAAGTTTCGACGTCGTGAACGATAAACTTTTCGGCGGCAGCGACAAATAAGGAGGACGGGAAAATGACGATTAACAGAAAAGAAAAAGTATTGATTTTCATACTTATCCTGTTCCTGCTTGTAGGCGGCACGTACACACTTGGCATCATGCCGAAAAACAACGACAAAAAAACCGCTCAGGAAGAGTTGCAGACGGTCGAAGGCGACATCGCGAAGGTCAAAAAGCAAACCGACGCGGTGAGCCCGGCAAGGTACAACAAGCTCGTTGAAGAAATCAGACAAAACGAGGCGGCGTACAAGCAGCTCACCAGCACCAAAAACAACCTTAACGAGGAGCTTCTGCCCAGCAATATGCCCGGACATCAGGACTCTGTGGCGATTGCGGAAACGCTGTACAAGTTCTTTGGCGACCTTGGTTTCAACGTTGAGATAAGCCTTGGCAGGCCCGTCACGACGTCCACCAAAAAGGTTTACACCATATCGAGCGCATACAAGACGGACATGCAGACGCTTTACAAGGTGACCGACGCGATCGCGCGCGTGAAGTCGTACAATCTGACGTATCTTTCGATGACGCCGGACGGAAACAACGTTTCGGGCACGTTCTCGATGACGATCACGTACATTCTGAACGAATAGCACGACATTACTTGTGCGGAAGCGGCACCTTAAAATAAAGGATATTATATTATAATATAACAACAAGTTACGAAAACGCGCGAAAGCGCAGTCGCAAAGATAAGACGGGAAAAATAAAAAAGTACGATTGACGGAAGGAGGTCAATTATGCTGACGTTATTAAAAAATATAGAAAGGTTTAACAAGCGGTACAATAAAAAACGCGGCAGCGCGATGCTTATGGTACTTATGACTATGGCGATTATTATCGTCGTAGGCACTTCTATGCTCTTTGTGACGCTTTCCTCCTTCTCGAACAGCATTGCGGACACCCATCAGGAACGCGCGTACAACGCCGCGCTCGTAATGACCGAAACGCTGAAAAGCTCCTCATATCTCGGCAAACTTATCGAAAGCAATACCTTTGAGCTTGAACAAGATACTCCCGTCAAACTCCAATTCGACAACGGCGATCTTGATGATAAACTTGACGATTTCACAATAATCAACGGTGTGAAAGTTTACATCACGCTTACCAACGCTTCAAAGGTAAAGACGTCGCTTGACAGCGTGCTTGTCGACGTAAGGGGCGTAAAAGGCTCGCAAGAAAGAACGGTGAGCTTCACTTATAACAAAGAAACGACAGTTAAAAACGTTACGCTCAAAGACACGTTCGGCAACGCCTTGGTAACCAACAACGACTTGGGCGGTGAAAAAAAACGCGACGACCTTGTTTTCAAGAGAATCGAGGGCGATATTTCAATAAACTGTTGGGATGAAGAAGTCGTGAACGGGAAAACCGTGAAGAAGATGACCACCCGATACTTCAACCCGATTATTCTTGAAGGTCTTACGGGAAGTATCTTTGCCAACGGCGACCTTATTATCGGCGCTGCCGACAACGTTATAAAAGTTCAGGGCAATATCTATTGCGACGGCAACCTTACAATACGCGGGCTTGACCTTGGCGTAAATCTTCCCGCGCTTTTCAAAAAAACGTACAACAAAAAATATATCAAATACAGCACAATCGGCAACAAGACTTTTGCAGGCTTCGATATCCTTGGCACCGGCGAATACATAGAGCGCGAACAAGAGGGCAAAGTGAACGAGGCGATGTATCTGAAATACAAAACGAAAAACGGCGACCACGACTTTTTGCCGTTGCAGGTTTATGACGAAGTCTCGCACTATACCCTTATGGACCTTGCGCCTGAAAACGCCGAAACGTACACTTTCTGGACAAGAAACTGGGAGAAACGCGGTGAGGTTGAAGAAGTCACGATAACGCTCAGGGTATTAGGAAAAGATAATGAATTACACCCGGTGGATGCAACGTACAATAATAAAAACGGCATCAATAACGCGCAATATCTCGGCGCGACGATGTATTCCACGCCCGAATGCAAACCCGAAGACATGATAATGCAGTATCCGAAGGGCGGCAACGTATATTGCAGCGGCGATATTATCTTTGACAGGGTGAACTATGGATACAACTGGGTTTATGCGCCGAAAGCATTAGGCAGCAGCACCGAATACATATATCACGACCTGGCGATTTATGACAGCACCGGCAAAGGTAAAATAGATGCTTCAAAGAAAGAAGATTGTGATAAAGTTGAAGACGCCACTGTGTCTTACAACAAAACCAAGATGAGGGGCGACATATTCTGCATGGGACGCATGATTATTGCGCCCGAAAATCTTGTTCTCACGTCCGAAAGCACAGGCAATAAAGACATGTTCACAAGAATGAACGGTTCAAACTTCAACCGTTATTTCGACAATGAAACTTTAAAAAGCGAAAATTTCTTCTCACGTCTGAAAACATTGCTTGGTTTTGACGGTAAAAAGTGGAACAAAAACGCAGGCAGCTTTAATTACGACGCATACAAGGAAACAGGCTCTTATAGATTTGAATACAAAAGAGAAAATTTATTAACTTATAATTTTGTGCACAGTTTTACGGATAATAGTAAAGTCGAAAGCTTTTTAACCGCGCTAAAAGACTTCGGACAAAGCAATTTGAAAAACGCCTTGGTAGGAGTATTTGACAAAACAATAAACGACAGCGTATATATCTTAAAAGGGGACGGCTACTTGTCCGCGGAGGGAATAGACGGCGGCGTGCATAAAGAGTATCGCCCCGTAGAATTCAGCGAAACTTCCAATCTTTATATCTATAACTGGGCTTACAAGTCGCTTATTGAAAATACGGAAAAGAAAGAAGGCTCGGAAGAAAAAGTAAAGGTACAGCGCCAACTTAACAGCACTTCACTGGTGCGGGAGTCGCGCGTGGACATCGATGAGACCTCGGTCAGCACGGTAAACGACGTATCTTACAAAGCCGCGCTCACTGTAAAATATCGGACTCTCAAAGTAAACGAGATTTACTTAGGCAGCGGCAATATCGAGGCTGTCGGTATCAACGCGTTCGGTTACGAAAGCGACGCCGGCGTGATAGCGAAAAAAATCGACACCAAGGGCGAGATGATTTCAAGCGAATATCAGGAGCATAGTCTTCTTGATCTTATTATGAAAGTCAATGGTTGTGACGAAGATAAGGCACTTAAAGAACTGAAAGAAAAATATTTGAAGTTTGACGACAACGACAACATATATACGGGATATGCCGACTTAACGTACAGCATTAAGGATGACGAGAAAGGCAATGACTGCGTCTTCCTGAAATATGATCTTATCGCATTAGCCTACTATAAATGCACGGATTATGAAAGGCATGGGGATACAGACAGGACAATTGAATGGACAAAAGAGAACGGAAAACAAGCAGAATATCTTTTAGTACCCAGAGTGTTGTATAAGTTTTTGGACAAAAAGTTTTATATTGTTGATCAATACTCAGACAGTCTGAAACCATATACAGCTTACAACCTCGACGAACTGGATAAATTTATGAAAGATGCCGGGTTTACTGATGACGAAAAGGCAGTAATTCAGCGGGTAATGGAAAATAAAGACAATGAAGACAATAAAGACAATAAATTCAAATTCAAATTCAGCGACGGATTATACGGAATCGATGAAAATACATTGAAAACAGTCGTGAAGAATTATGTGGACAAACGAACAGTAATTAAAGAAAGGTATACAATCGCTCAGGTTTTCGGTGATGGTACGTTCGGTTTTAACTTTACCGTTGGTGGCGGAAGAAAGGGTGAAATCAGAAAACTTGCACTTAATGTAGGGACGTATAGCTTTGCCGACAACTTAGGAACCACAGGCATCATTGCGACGAATAAAAACAAGGCTGAGTATAATAACCCGAAAATAGTCTTAACGTATGATGACATAGAAGACTTGGTTGAAGATTATGCCGATGATGTTAAACAGCTGGCGCTTTTAAGCAATAGCAACAACAACAGTTTCAAGGCGATTACGGGCAAAAAAGACGACGTGAAGAATATGATTTCTGCCGACACGACAACCAGCGTTGGCACAGCAGCATTCTTATCCGTGCGTGCGTTCAGCGGCGAAGACCACGGGATGTATCTGCGCTCATCCAACGCGCGGTATGCAAACGCGGACAAAAATTCAAGCGTTTCAGCGGTTTTCAGGGAAATTATCGATGAAGGGTTTGCAAAAATCGCAATACTTAAAACAACCAAACTCACCGAAGATGATATGCGCCAACTAATCAAAGACAAAACAATTAAGGTCAAAGAATACAACCAGGTAAGCGAAGTACAGGACAACAAGTCGCTGAACCCGTTAAGGGAGCTTAAACAGGATTATTTAATATTGAAAGAACTGTACGAAGGAAGTAAAAAAATTTCTATCGACGAGCTTAACAATATGTGGGCAAATGATGATCCAAAGGGTAGAACTAACTTCTATGATGTTGACCATCTTGCGAACATGAATGGTCTTGTTGAATTTCTCGGGATAGAGATTAAATGGAAAGAGAAAAATATCAATAATGTATGGACGTACATCAGACACAGGCTTACGAAAATTGGCTCCGACAATAAGTTTTATGCGATTTACAACGGCAGCGAACCCGACACAAGCGTGCGCGTTTTACGGTTCACAAACAGCATCGACAACAACGTCACGCCGTTGACTTGCGACAATACTTTCGGCTTGGATCCGCTGTATTGTACTTATGACGACAATGGAAATCCCATTGGCGGAAATCAAGGCGGTGTATTTACCAATATCAAAGGCTCGCTGAGCGGATTACGTACGCAGGTTGACTATACCATATCCGAAGACACGTATTTCAACTTTGGTCGTTCTGGCGGCGGTATAAATACCGGGTTAGAAGGTCAATCCTCCGTTGTCTTTGGCGCGAGCAAAGATGGCGGCGTAATCGACACGATTAACCAACTGAACAATACAAAACGTATGAATATTACAATCGACGCAACCGAAAAAGACGTCTACGTTTATATCAACGCGCCTTCGAAATATATCAAAGTCAATGTCGAAAAAGGGGAGAAAGGTTCATACGTGAAAAACGGCGACGAGTACACGCTGGTCGGCGAAGGCAAGGGCGATTACGAACTTCAAGCGGGCATTGAGTTCAGAAAATGCAGCTGGCGCGTTAAGGGCACACACAACGCCTATATTATGCTTGTCGGCGACACTTCCATCAATGCAAACGCATATAAGCTCAGCGTCAACATGGGCGGCGGTATCAACGACGACTCGGCGGACAGAAGTGACTCGATGCTCGGCACGCATTTCTACTCGGGCTTCTACACCACCTATTCGGGTTCTTATACGATGAACGGTGAAAACGAAAGCAGCCTTAAACTTGCGGCAAAAGAAGTCAACACCGTTGAAAGCGGCAATCTGTGCATTATCGGGACGATGGGCAACCAGTTGCTTCTGGGACGTGGCGGTTATATCAACGGGTTTGTGTATCTTCCCAACGGTAAATACGTCAACAACTCCACGGGCTTTTTGGGAATTCTGCCCAACGCATATTCAAACAACAACCAGGCAACAATTGTCGCAAAAGATATTTCGGTCAAAGGCAGTAATATCGGAAACCTGGTCTTCCAGGCGTTTGACGTATCGTCAAGCGCGGGCGGCGCTGGCAGCGATATCGATATCGACTATATCGAATCAAGCGAAAAGAAAACTTATACCAAATGGACATTTGGCGGGTACTATTACGGCTAAAATGAAAAAGGTTTTGAAACGCTTAAAACTGAATAAAAAAGGTTTTACCTTTGCCGAATGTATCGTTGCAATCGCGTTGTTTGCGATCGTCGGCACGCTGGCGTTCACCATGTTCAACACGGCGACGCGCTATATGTCCAAGGCGAAAAAGGAAGAAGCCAAAAGGTCGCAGGCGCAGGAGCAGGCTCTTTTGAACACGTTCAAGTACAACGACAGGTATATCGTGTATCCGCACAGTATTTTGCAGGTATCGTACATCAAGGTGACGCAAAACAACGTGGAGCAAAACGTGCCGCAGTACGCGGCGGTGCTTAATTACGACACCGATTACGGCGCGGTACCGTTTGCAATTTCAATCGAAAAAACCAAAGTGCAGACGACGAACACCCTTTTGGGCTATGCGTTCACAAGGTATCAGGTGACGTCGGACAAGGGTACGAAACGCTGGATTTTCATTTTCAACGACGATACCGTGACTTACGACCTTAAAAACCCGCAAGAAGTCGATCGCTACTCGATACCCAAAGACGAAGTAGATAGGTACTTTAAAGATTAAAATGAGAAAACTTGCAAAAATCTTAAAAAATAAAAAAGGCTTCACCTTGGTCGAGGCGATCGCGGTCGTCGCCATTATGGGTATTCTCGCAACGGTTATCGGCGGGCTTGTCACGGCAGGCACGACGGCTTATATGCGCCAGAAAGAAAACGCCGCCGCAAAAGACCTTGGCACAATCGTCCAGAACGAGATCAAGCGGGCGGCAAGGTCGTCGGTTGAGGTATATTTGCAGGACGGTGCGCTTCCGAGAGATAGCAACATAATCGGGGTTGACAATAATCAGACCACTTATACAATGAAAAACGCGCCGACGGGCGAGTACAAGATGTTCTCGTCCGATGAAGGCAGGCTTGTGTATTCGACGGACAGCGGCACAACCAAGCAGGAATACTTTACTGATCCTAATCGGGAGGCGGAACGACGCGCGTTTTACGGCAGTTTCACGATTCAGGTTTACTTCCGGGCGATTGTCAACACCTTTGGTGAGATTACGTCCGTCAAGGTGTTCTGCGACGTCTATAACGTCAAAGGGCAAAGAAAATTCGACTCCCCGGGGCTTGAAATCGACTTTATCGAGGCGGATTACAGCCAATCGACGGAAACCAAACGTTTCAAAGGTATTTTCAGTTTCGAGAAGGGCAATATCGGGGCAATCACGGAAAGCGCGGACGCCTGGCAGTACAACAACATGCTGCTGGTTGAAAATTACAAGCCGTACAATAAAAACGAGAAAGGGTTCAAGAATTTTTATTTCCGAACCGTGACAGGCGGTTGATAAAATGGAACTTGGCCATCTGTTATTCACGATATTTTCCGCATTTTTCGGGCTTGCGGTCGGCAGTTTTCTGAACGTTTGCATTTACCGCATTCCCAAAGGCACGTTTTTCACCGAAAAACACAGTTATTGTCCGAAGTGCGGGCAGCCGCTGAAATGGTACGATATGGTGCCGGTTTTCAGCTGGATTTTTCTTGGCGGAAAGTGCAGGAATTGCAAGGAAAAAATCTCCGCAAGGTACCCGATTGTGGAGTCGCTCAACGCCGTATTGTGGACGTTGTCGGCATATTTTATCGGGCTTAACGCCAACGCGTTCATATACGACGCGCTGTTTTCGGCGCTCATCGTGATGACGTTCATAGACATCGACACGAAAGAGATCCCGAACGGCATCGTCGTGTTCATCATAATTTTGTCGATCCCGCTGTTTTTCACGGCGAAGGACGTCGTGTGGTGGCACAGGCTTGTGGGTGCGGTGGTTATCAGCGTGCCGCTTTACGTAATCGCGCTTGTGACGGGCGGCATCGGCGGCGGCGACATAAAGCTTTATTTTGCGCTGGGGCTTGTGTTGGGGCTTTACCCGACGCTTGTGTCGGCGTTTATCGCGATAGTGTCGGCGGGGCTTATCGGCGGCGTACTTTTGCTGACGAAAAAGGTCAGAAAGGGGTACGAGCTTCCGCTTGGTCCGTTTATCGCGCTTGGTGCGGTGGTCACGGTTTTTGCGGGCACGCCCATAATCGACGGCATAAAAAACTTATTCGGAATATAATATTTATATATCATAAGGAGAAGAGATGCAAAGAGGAGCAAGTTTAGGCGACATCCTGATAGAGAAAGGCTTTGTCAAGCAGGCGCAACTGGATGACGCAAAGCGTTGGCAAAAAACCCATCCCAACGAAAAAATCAGCGCGATATTGTTGTCGCGCGGCATTATCACCGAGGACGCGATGCTCTCTGCAATGGCGGAGCGTTTCAACACGACCTATATAAATACGGAACTTGTCGTCCGTCGTCCCGAAATTCTGAAAAACGTACCGGAGCAAATCGTCAAAAAGCACTGCATAATGCCGCTTGACCTGAAGGCGGGGCAGATCATCATCGCCACGCACGATCCGCACGACATCGGCGCGTTCGAGGACGTAAAGATGGTCACGCGTATGGACGTCGGTTTTGTCCTTGCGCCGCAGCGTATCATCGAAAGCGCGATTGAAAAGTACTACACCAACGCCGGCAACTTCTTCGTGTCGGACGAAGCGACGCAAAAGGTTGTCCAGCAGACTTCGGCGGCAACCCAGCAAAAGTTGTCCGAAATCGAAAGCCGCGTTGACAACACGCCTGTCGTCAAACTTATCAACAGCCTTATCACGCAGGCGTACATGCGCCGCGCGTCTGATATTCATATTGAGCCGTTTGAGGAGCAAATCCTTGTCCGCATGCGTATCGACGGCGAGCTTGTCGAATGTATGCGCTTGGACATTTCCACGCTTAACAGTATCGTTTCGCGTTGTAAAATCCTTGCGGGCATCAACATTGCTGAAAAGCGAATCCCGCAGGACGGCCGTATCGACTTCAACAACGGCGACATCAACATCGACCTTCGTGTCAACACGCTGCCCACGATTTACGGTGAAAAGGTCAACATGCGTCTTCTTGCAACCGAGGACGCCGCGCTTATCACGCTTCCCGACCTTGGCATGCCCGACAAACTGTTTGAACAGTTCTCCCGCATCATCAAAGCGCCGAACGGGATCATTCTTGTCACGGGGCCTACGGGTTCAGGTAAGTCGACGACGTTGTACGCCGTCCTTAGCGAACTCAACAAACCGAACGTCAATATAACGACGGTCGAAGACCCTGTCGAAAAGCAAATCTTCGGCGTCAATCAGGTGCAAACCAACGCAAAGGCGGGCTTAACGTTCGCAAGCGGACTTCGCGCAATCCTGCGTCAGGACCCGGACATCGTCATGATCGGTGAAATTCGTGATACGGAAACCGCCGAAATCGCAATCCGCGCCGCTATCACAGGCCACTTGGTTTTGTCGACGCTGCACACCAACGACGCCGCGTCAAGTATCGTCCGTCTTATCGACATGGGCGTTGCGTCATACATGGTCGCGTCGTCCGTGAACTGCGTTGTCGCGCAAAGGCTTGTCAAAAAACTTTGCCCGGAATGCAAGAGAAAGCGCGAAATCAAGGCGGAAGAAGCCGCACTTTTGAAAGACCCTTCAATCACTCATATTTATGAGCCTGTCGGCTGCCCCCGCTGCGGCAACACCGGCTACAAGGGACGTACCGCAATTTACGAAATTATCGAAATCGACAGCGACCTTCGCCGCATGATATCCGAGGGCAGGACAACCGAGGAAATCCGCGACTTCGCAAAAGAGCACGGCGCAACGTTTTTGGAAGACAGCATCCGCACGCTCATCGGCAACGGCACGACGTCCATGTCCGAGTTTTACCGCCTTATTTACAGCATTTAATAAAAGGGAACAAACCAAAACAAAACTCTGCAAGAACTTGCAGAGTTTTTATATTTATTTTGATGGAAACCATATTTCTTTTGCATTTGGGGGCAGAGCGTCTTTTTTGGACGGCTTTACGTTAGCAAATGCAGAAGTCTCGTAACAAAGCGCATTTTTTATTTCGTCAATTTTTTCTTTATCACGAATTATTACGTTGTGTTCAAAAGAACTGATTGCCATAAATTACCTTTTGTTTTTTTCTTATTCTATCACAGATTGTTGGTAAAAACAAGAAAAAAGCGAGGCGTTTGCCTCGCTTAATGTTTTGTTGTTAAAATTAAAGTTTATTTTTTGCCATCTTCTTTAGTGTCGTCTTTACCGGCGTCGGGAGTGCCTGTGCCGCCACCAGTTTGAGTGCCAGCAGCAGTGGAGCCTTTTTGTACACCATACGTTTCCGTAACGGTATACTCGACATTGCCACCACTTGCTTGTTTTCCAAAGTACTTTACATGATATTCGCCAGCAACCGCTTTCCAAACAAAAATTTTGCCCTTGTTGCCATCTGCAGAAGGAGCAGAATCACTCCAAGTAAAAGATGTACCATATGCTTCCACAAGAGCAGCTTTGATAGGATCTTCTGATGTGGTATCTGCAGCGGCAGAACCTTCTGTTTGTACTAATTCTGCGTAAATGGAGTCTGCAATTTTCTTTGCTTCAGTAGCCATCGTTTTATCGGTTTGTTTATTAAGTTGCGATACCGTAACACCAGCCACAACGCCTGCAAGGACTGCCATGATTGCGATTACGACGATAAGTTCAACGAGCGTGAAGCCCTTTTTGTTTTTTCTAAGTTTTAACATTTATGTTAATCCTCCACTATAAT
>OHBX01000891.1_pt1 | contig 13866 bp, 10 predicted proteins | sample 1577441 | NCBI WGS metagenome assembly OHBX01 (sample SAMEA3879561, study PRJEB24766) | human gut metagenome | biome: human-associated habitat; feature: feces | place: USA | collected 1985/1987 | reverse complement strand
TTGGTGACGGAACAACAGGAGTTATGTTTAACGTTGCGGGAATGCAACCACTTATGCCATATCTTCTTGGCGAAAAACATCCAATGGGGACAAGACTTTGCAACGTTCAAGGTTGCGTTAGAACAATCGACATTGAATCAGTAGGCGACGCAAGCCACTGCACATTTTTTGAAATGATGGGAAACTGGAGTCTTGGCGATTATTTCAAAAAAGAAAAAACTGCATGGACTTTTGAACTTTTGACAAAAGTTTTTGGACTTGACCCAAACAAAATTTGCTCAACAGTTTTTGCAGGCGACGAAAGCGCTCCAAGAGATGAAGAGACCGCAAACTATTTGCAACAACTTGGCATCAAAAAAGAAAACATTTTCTATCAAGGAAAAGCCGACAACTGGTGGGAACTTGACGGAACTGTTCACACACCATGCGGCCCAGACAATGAATGGTTTTATCCTCTTTCAGATAAAAAATGCAGCGACACATGTGATATAAATTGTCCATGCGGCCGTTATGTTGAAATCGGAAACGATGTTTATATGCAATATGAAAAACTTGAAAACGGCTACAGACCACTCACTCACAAAAACGTTGATACAGGATTTGGATTCGAACGTATGCTTATGTTTTTAAACGGACTTAAAGACGTTTACAAAACCGACCTTTACAGTGAAGTTATTTCGCGCCTTACGAACACGCTTGGTGTTGAATATGACGCAGACGAAGAGCAAACAAAATCAATTCGTATCATAGCCGACCATATGCGCACAGCCGTTATGCTTATTGGCGACCGCAACGGAATTGTTCCAAGCAATGTTGGGGCGGGATATATTTTGCGCCGCATAATGCGCAGGGCAATTCGCCACGCAAACAAACTTGGACTTGACTTAAACGAACTTATCGAAATCTCAAAGATTTTCATCGAAAAGGTTTATGACGAAGCATATCCATTGTTGCTTGAAAAAGAAGAATATATTTTAAACGAAATTCAAAAAGAAATGGATAAGTTCAGCAAAGCTCTTCAACTTGGACTTAAAGAATTTGAAAAGGTTGTTGCCGGAATTGAAAGACACAAACAATTTGCAAAAGAAGGCGAAGTTGTTGAAAATGTTATATCAGACAAAGCCGCATTCAGACTTTATGACACATTTGGATTTCCACTTGAACTGACAAAAGAACTTGCCGAAGAAAAGGGCTATAAAGTTGACGAAGAAGGCTTCAAAGAACGCTTTAAAGAGCATCAAGAAAAGTCACGTTCAACTGCTGCTGGCGAGTTTAAAGGCGGACTTGAAAATGGCGGAGAAATAACAACTCATTATCACACTGCAACACACATTATGCTTGCAGGCTTAAAAAAGATGTTTGGTGACGACGTTGTTCAAAAGGGCTCAAACATAACAAACGAAAGAATGAGATTTGACTTTAATCTCGACCATAAAATGACCGACGAAGAAATAAAACAACTTGAAAAATTTGTTAATGACACAATCGCACGCGGGCTTGATGTCACATGCAAAGAGATGACGCTTGACGAAGCGCGCAAGTTTGGCGCTCATGGCGTGTTTGATTCAAAATATGGCGAAAAAGTCAAAGTTTATATCATTGGTGATGTCGACAAACAAATTTGCGGCGGGCCACACGTTAAAAACACAAGCGAACTTGGCAAGTTTAGAATTGTCAAAGAAGAAAGTTCGTCAGCAGGAATCAGAAGAATTAAAGCTGTGCTTGAATAGGCGGGAAAAGTTGCTTGCAAAAATTGACTTGCTTTTAGGAGCATAATTTACTATAATAAAATATAAGGAGAACATATGGCAAAGGACGGAGTAAAAAAAGGATTTTTCTTCTATTTTGGATTGTTTTTATTGATAATTTTAGGAGTCGTTTCGATATTATTTATCGTTATGATGTTTATGCCAAAAACAAACATTTTAGGGCTGCAGTATTTTACTAACCACAGTGCAATAAGAGTTGACGCAACAACAGACGAAACAAAAACTCAAATAAATTTTGATGCTCCAAATTTTTCAAGTGTGGTTATAAACTCAAATTTTGCCAGTGTTTATGTGCAGAAAAATAATGAGTTTGAACGCAACGGAATCTATTTCGTAAACAATTCAAAAGGCTTTGTATCATCAAAAAAGGCAAACAATTTTGAATATAGAGCAGTCATCGAAGACGGCGTGCTTAAAATTTCAGTAACCGAAGAGCAAGCATTCTTGTATTTTTCAAAAGACGTTCGCATCGTTTTCCAAATTTCAAATGAAACAATAAATCCACTTTCAAACAAACATCTGTCAATAAACACTTCATCAGGGAATGTTTACATTGGCGGAACTTATGTTGCAGGACACAGCCACAGTCTTTTGCTTGGTGGGGTAGAAATTGAAACATCAAAAGGATCAATCAATTTTTCAACACTTGCACCAAACAATTATCCATATTTCTATTTAAAAACCAGAAGTGGTGACATCAACATCGGATTGCCAAGTTTGCGTGCAGATGAAGGATTTGTTATTGAAACCACAAACGGAGACATCAGCGCTACAAAACTTGAAAGTCCAAATTCAATTTTAATCGCATCAAATCGCGGGAAAATTTCTATCAGCGACATAAATGCAAACGTAAACTTTAAAGTTGTTGATGCATACATTCAGGTTGCAAACGTAATTGGCAATGTTGATTTTGCTTATTCAGTTGGCAAATTTAATGCGGCTGTTGTAAAAATCAACAGAGTTGATGGAGACTTTAACGCAACCGATGCAAAGAGCACATATTTTGAACTTGGAAGCGTTCAAGGCAAAGCAGTAATCGAAACTGGCTCAGGTAACATTGTTATCAAGAAAACAATCTTCTCAAATTGGCAATTAAAGACTGAATCGGGCAAGATTCAAGCCGAAATCAACACTGATGCGACAAACGTCAACATTTCAACACAAAAAGGCAGACTTGAAGTAACCCTTCCAAACAACTTTTCAGCAATCACGATTGAAAACCAATCGGGAGTTACAAACCTTAACATTCCAAACAAGGGCAAATACAAAATCACATTCAAATATTATGAATCTGGTGATGATTTTAAACTTGAAGATTTCAAGTTTGACAACGTAAATTTAAATCTTGATGTTGAAAAAACAAATCCTATGAGATTAGAGCAAGGTGGATCAAACCAAAGCACGCTTACTTTAAAATGTAACAAACAAATCAATTTTAATTGGAAACAAAGCGCTTAAACGCGCTTTTTTCTTTGCAACAAAATTATCATTGTGATATAATCAAACTATGAAAATCTTACATGTTGCTGACCTTCATCTTGAAGGCGGATACAATAGAGTGGGAAGCGAGAAAAACAAGTTGCTCAAAGCGGAGGGACTTGATTATTTTTCGCAGGTTCTTGGAATAGCTGAAAGCGAGCATGCAAGCGCGGTGCTTTTGTGTGGAGACCTATTTGACAGACTCAGTGTTCGTGTGTCTTTCCGCAAAGAAATTACAAATCAAATTGCTGCACATCCAGGCATCAAATTTTTCTATTGTCTTGGCAATCATGACCATAAATTGCTGTTTGAAGACGAAAAACCGGACAATTTAATCATTTTTTCTACTGATTTTGAAAAATATGACCTTGGCGAAGTGGTGATTGGCGGCTCAAGCGTGCTTAAATTTTCAAGACGCGATTTCATTGACAAAATTGATTTTGATAAAAACAGACTCAACATTTTAATGTTGCACGCCTATCTTTCATCAACAAGTTATGACGACTGTCTGTCATTCGAAGTTAAAGAATTAAAAAATAAATACATTGATTATTTGGCACTTGGACACATTCACACTCGCAGCGACGGAAAAATCGACGAGCGAGGCGTTTGGGTTTATTCAGGCAATGGCGGCAAATATGGTTTCGGAAATTATCCAAAAGGCTGTGTCATCTTGACAATCGAAAACGGGAAAATATCATGGGAGCGCCGTGATTTTGTTTCAAAACGCAATTTTGTCGATGCATATGTTGATATTTCAGCCTGCCAAGACAGCAAAGATATCGAAGCGGCAATCAAAAACACATTAAAAAATTGTTCACATAATGACCTTGTAAGAGTGTTTTTAAAGGGCGAATATGATGAAGATATTTATAAAAACATTCAATATTTAATCGAAAAACTCTCGGATGATTATTTCTATTTTGATATACGCGACGACAGCAAGTTAAGAATTGACATTGAACGCCTGAAAAACGAAACACTTTCACTTAAAGCCGAACTTATAAAATTGGTGCTTGATCGTCAAGATTTGACAGATGAAGAAAAAGAAAAATGCATAAAACTTGGCATAAGTGCTTTGCGTGGCGAGGAGGTGGAAGTATGAAACTTTGCAGCCTTCACATAGAAAATTTTGGCAAATTATCAAATTACGACCATGTGTTTACTGACGGGCTAAACGTTATTAAGCACGAAAACTCTTGGGGGAAAACCACGCTTGCAACCTTTTTGAAAGCGATGTTTTATGGCATGGAGAAAAAGGGCAATTTAAAGGCTTATTGCGCCGAACGCAGCAAGTATATGCCTTGGCAAGGCGGAGTTTATGGCGGCAGTGTAATTTTTGAAGTAAATGGCAAAACTTACAGAGTGCTTCGCACATTTGCGCCAACTCCAGAAGGTGACAGATTCGAACTTATCGACCTTGAAACCAACAAGCCATCAAAAGATTATTCATCAAACTTGGGCGAAGAAATATTCAAGGTTGGCCGCGAAACATTTGCGCTTTCTACATTCTTTCCACAGGGTGAACTAGAAGGAAAGATAAACGATGAAATAAGGTCATATTTGACAGGCGTAAACGATATTTCTGGCGATGTTGACATGCAATCAAAGGCAATTAAAAAACTTAAAGGCCTTGAACGTGAATACAAAATAACTTGTCCCAAAACATATGATTTAATTTCGCTTGAAGATGCGATTTCCGATAATAAAGCACAGTTGAAAACTTTGGAAGAACAGCGCGAAGAGATAAAATCTGACGTTGCAAAATTGCAAGAAAAGGTCGATAATTTCAAATTTCCAAACGAATATGAAACAGAAAAGCCGGGCAAAATTGGTTCTTTAATAAGCAATCTTGAGCAAGAGAAAAACGAAATCGACGCAAAAGTCTCAAAAGCAATAAAAAGAGCAAAAGCGCGCAGGCTTTTGCCAATAGTCGGCATAGCATTAAGTGCAGCGCTGATGATAGTGGGAATTCTCATTGCAGCATTTGCAGTCAGTCTTGTGGCGGGAATTGTTGTCGCCGTGGCGGCAGCGATTGCAGTAGGTGTTGGTATTGGAATTCTTTTGAGAGCGAAACACAAACTTGGTGCAGTGCTTGTTCCGCTGAAAAATCGACTTAAACAAATCGAGCAGAAAAAGATTGAACTGCAACAAAAATATCAACAACTTGCCGCTCAAACAGAATCGCTTTTAGAAGAGGCAAAAGTTAAGAAGGATTTGCAAGTAGAACTTGCGGTTGACAACACAAAACTCGAACATATCGAAAAAGATGTTGTTAGACTTTTAGAAAAACTTGACGACCAAGAAACAACTCTTGCATCGCTGAAAACACAAAAAGAAGAACTTGAAGAAAAACAAAAAATCACCGCTTGTGTGATTGAATGCTTAATTCAAGGGCAAGAAAACATTTCAAAGCGTTATGTTCAGCCTATGCAGCAGCAGTTTAATGCAATCATTTCACGCTTGTCTGGCGATAAACACATCGTTTTAGACAGCGACTTAAATGTTAATCTCGACACTCAGTCTGGCCTGAAAGAAAAAGAATTTTTAAGCACAGGCAATCAAGACATGGTTGAAATTTGCAAAAGATTTGCGCTTATAAAAAGCATATTTAAACATCAAACACCATTTATAATACTAGACGATCCTTTTGTAAATCTTGACGAAAAAGCACTTGATGGAATGCTGAAAGTTGTTAAAGATTTTTCAAATGAAATGCAAATAATATATTTGGTTTGCCACAGCAGTAGAATAGGAGAGTAATATGGTAAAAATAGTTATTAGAAATCAAGCGGATTTAAACAAATATTTAAAACCAGGATCAAAATATATCTACGAATTTAAAAAACTCGGCTTGCTTGCCAATGTCAAAATTAAATTCGACCTTTTTGACACCAAAAACGCCCGTGAAGACGGCAAAGAAAGCGAAAACAAGGTCATCTTAAAGGCAAACAAGATTTCAGCAAAATGTCTTATTGTCGACCAAATCGAAGCCGATAAAATTCGTGCCAAGTCAATCATTGCAACCTACGTTTTTGCTAAAAAGGTGAGATGTGGAACAATCAACGTTAAAAACCTTGAAGCCGACAAAGTTCGCTGCACACTTTTCAATGGCATGGTTTTGAAAGCCAGAAAGGTTAGGGGTGAATATATTGACGTGTGCGAAATCAGAAATTGCAGCAAGATTCGCGCCAAAGCTATTAAAATGCTGACTATGAACGGCGGAAAACTCCGTGCTGGCACTGTAAACCTTGCAAAGGAAGGCGAAGAATACAAGTTGCCAGAAACAACAAATTAGAATTTTATATTTTAAAAAATATGTGCAAAAATAGTTGATTTTTTGTTTAGATTTTGATATAGTTATAAGGCAAAGTCACAAAAGAAGCTTAAAACGAATAAATACTTGTGACTGGGCATACAGATTTTGCCTTATTTCGATATGCGGGAGTGGCTCAGTTGGTAGAGCGTTGCCTTGCCAAGGCAAAGGTCGCGGGTTCGAACCCCGTCTTCCGCTCCATTTTTGAATTGCAAAGGCAGGCTGGGGGTCAAAAGGTTGCGGCTTCCATTCCGTATTTGGTACCATAGCCAAGTGGTAAGGCAAAGGTCTGCAAAACCTTCATTCCCCGGTTCAAATCCGGGTGGTACCTCCAAATTAAACAGCAATAAGCTGGTGTGGCGGAATGGCAGACGCACAGGACTTAAAATCCTGAGAGGGCAACTTCGTGTGGGTTCAAGTCCCACCACCAGCACCATAAACCGAAGTAGTAACATTAGTTACTATTTTTTTATTCAAAAAACAGAGCAAATTTTTTAGGTGGGACTTTTCAAGTCCTTCCTGTCGGACCCGGACCGCGAGCAAGTCGCTCCCGGCTTGTCGTTCGCGCAGCTCACTGGCTAAAAACAAGACGAGAGACGAAGAGTTTAACTTAATTTGACTTAAAAGGTTATTTTGTTTATAATCGTAATAGTCAAAAAATTTTAAAAGGCGAACTACAGAATGGTTAGATTTATTAAACCCAACTTTAAAAAGTGCAATCTTAATATTTCGGCGACAATGGCGGAATTTTTAGGCGCGCCAAATTCAAACTCAACTTTGCCTGTGCTTAAAAGAGAGCTTAACAAAAACTACAAAAATGTTGTTTTTATAATTTTTGATGGGCTTGGCATAAATCCAATTGCAATCAATTTAGAAAAAAATGCGATACTAAGAAAAGGGATTGTGAAGACGCTTGTTTCGACATTTCCGTCAACAACAACCAATGCAACCACATCGCTTGCCACCAATACATATCCGCTTCAACATGGCTGGTTGGGGTGGAGTTTGAACTTTCCTGAGATTCATCGTAACCTAGACATTTACATGGGGAAAGATTCGCAAACTGCAGAAAAGGTTGAATATAAAATGCCGCTAGCGGACAACACTGAATACTACTTTGACAGGGCACACACTGACTATCAGATCAACTCAATTTTTATGCCATATTGCAAGGTTAAAAACGCCGAACAAAACACATATGTTACTGACCATTTTCAGTTGTGCGCAAAGATAAAAGAAATTATCAATCGTCCTACAAAACAATTTGTATACGCTTATTATGAAAATCCGGATCAAATAATGCACGTGCATGGCGTTTCGAGTGCTGAAGCAAAAAACAATATTCAAAGCATAAACGACCAAATCCAAAAACTTTATGATGAGAGCCAAGATACTTTATTTGTGATAACAGCCGACCATGGACAAGTAGATATAACTGATTACATAGAATTTTACAGCGACAAAGTATTAAACGATATGTTGGTTTGCCCGGCTTATCTTGACGCGCGCGCTGTGGCATTTAGAGTGAAAGACGAATGCAAAAAGGATTTTGAAAAACAGTTTAAAGCAAAATACAGCAAGGATTTTGTTTTGTTTAAATCAAGCGACCTTATCAAGAAAGGCTATTTTGGTAAAAGCGGGGACAAAGGTTCTTTGCTGGGAGACTACATTGCGATAGGCACTTACACAAACAAGCAGTTTTTATACAGCAAAAATTGCACGCGCTTTAAGGGACATCACACTTCACTTACAAAAGAAATGTTGGTTCCGCTTATAATGCTTAAAAAACACTAAGAAATTACGCTAAAAACCTTTTGCAAATTAAAAAGCGAGTGAGCTCATTAAGAAAAATCTTAGTGGGCTTTTTTTATGTAAAAATAAATGCAAAGTTTTGCCGAATGTGCTATAATGAATTTGCGCAAAAATTGTGCTCTGAAATAATGATAGCCAACCGATTCTATTTTTGATTGGATATATCGCCGTTGCATGGATTATTATTTTTGTAACAAGAAAAATTAAAAATTAACCCTAAAACATTAAAAAATAATTAAAAAAGCAGCAAAAAATGCTGCTTTTTTAATGTTTTTAGTTAAATTATAGCAATTCAACGTCATGCGCTTTGCAATCTTTAACAGTCGCTTCGTCCCAATATGACGCTTGAACTTCGCCTATGTGTGCTCTTCCTAAAAGCAACTGACAAAGTCTGCTTTGGCCGATTCCGCCACCAATAGTAAGTGGAAGTTTGTCTTCCAAAATCATCTTGTGATAAGCATATTTCATGCGCTCTTGCTTGCCAGATTTTTCGATTTGTTTAACCAGTGAGTCCTTGTCAACTCGGATGCCCATGCTTGAAATTTCAAGCGCCATATCAAGCACTTCGTGATAAAACATAAGGTCACCATCAAGCGCCCAATCGTCATAATCAGGCGCACGCAAATCGTGTGGCTGACCATCTGAAAGAGCGTCGCCAATTTGCATGATAAACACTGTTTTGTATTTTTTGACGATTTCATATTCGCGTTGCTTTGGAGTAAGTGAAGGATAAAGATCCAACAATTCTTGTGTTGTTATGAATTTCACATCTTCGCAAATGTCAACGCCGCTAAAACCTTTCGTCTGCAAATATTTGCTTGTGTCACAAACAGCCTTAACAATTTTTTTAACTGTTTTTTGCAAATAAGCAATCGTGCGGTCGCGCTTTAAAATAACTTTTTCCCAATCCCATTGGTCCACATAAATGGAGTGTGTTTCGTCCATTTTGTCATCACGGCGGATTGCGGTCATGTCGGTGTAAATGCCTTTGTGGGTGGCGATTTGATATTTTGCCAAAGCAAAGCGTTTCCACTTTGCAAGAGATTGAACGATTTCAAGTTCTTTTCCGTCTTTTAAAATGTCAAAGCAAACTTTTCTTTCAACTCCGCTTAAATCATCTTGAAGTCCCGACTCTTGTGTCACAAGAAGTGGGGCAGAGACGCGAGTTAAGTCAAGGCGTTTTGCAAGTTCCTTTTCAAATTTGTCTTTAATCAGTTTGATATATTTTTGTTTTTCCATTACGCTAAGTTTTGCGTATCTATCTTTTAAAATTTTCATTGTTTTTTCTCCTTAAATTTTTTAATTTTTATTTTTTTGTTTGTGAAAGCCTGTGCATTTAAGGATAAAAAACAAAGCAAGATTTTTTAACTTTTGCGTTTAATCCTTAAATGTAAAAAATTATTATTATCTTCGCCCGCTACGGCATTTTTCTTTTTCATAGTAAATTCTCCTTTTAATTTGGTATATAAAAAAGCACCTTCCTGAGTTTCAAGAAGGTGCTGATTTATTGATTTTGGTTTAATTAAATAGCATCAAAAAGAAACCCACTGATTTCGTGTGTTTGAGTTGTTTGAATTGTTGCTATTTAAAATTCTAAACATTTTTGTCTCTCCTTTGACATTTTTATAATATGCCATATAATTGTGTTTGTCAACTCTTTTTTTGAAAATTTATGCGCAAAAAATCGCAATCGCCATTTTCTTTTTAAAAATAAGAGCACAAAACAATGCAACCGATTGCATTTTACTATCTATTTGTGATATTATTTTCTTTGTAGGAAATAAATCATGTTCTCGTAGTTCAACGGATAGAACAAGAGCCTCCTAAGAGTATGTAATAAAGATTCTAAGTCCTTTATTTACTGGGTTTTTAAAGGTTTAAGATTGAATTTTTGAAGGCATCAATAATTTTATCAATAGTTTTGTCCTAAATCTTGTGTGAAATTCTAAAATTTAATATGTTCTCGTAGTTCAACGGATAGAACAAGAGCCTCCTAAGCTCTAGATGTGGTTTCGATTACCGCCGGGAACACCAAACTGACCACTTTTTAAGGTGGTCTTTTTCTATAGTAAATCATATTTTACTCCTTTTTCTAAACTTAACATTAAAAGACAACATACCTATTCAGTATGGTTTTAGTATGATTATTTCAAAAACTTGTCCATAACCTGTGAAGCCTCATCATTATCTTCGTCTAAGAAATGGGCATAAGTTGATAAAGTCACATTTGGGTTTGCGTGTCCAGCAAATTTTGCCACAACTTTAACTGGTACTTTTTCTCTTAGTAATGTTGTAATAAAGGTATGTCTTAATGAATGACAACCAATATGTCTAATACCACCTTTATTTAAAACATAGTCAAGCCATTGAGTTGTTGTGCGTGGAAATATTTGTTGCCCTGTTGTTTTTACAAACACCCATTCATTTTCATTATCCCATATTTCATAAAGTCTGTTGTGTTCGTTATCATACCAATTTTTGTATTCAAGTATGATTTCCATTAAACTTTGTGGAATAGGGAGTGTTCTTATAGATGTTTTTGTTTTAGGCGTTTTGGTGACTATGCCATATTTTGAGCCAGTATAGGTTGAACTTCTGTTGATTGTAATCTTTTTCGTATCCCAATTTATATCTTTCCATTGAAGCCCAACAAGTTCGCCTTGTCTTAGACCTAGTGCTAAAAACATTGCCACCACTGTTTTCTTTTTTAAGTCTTCAACATTATTCATTGATTTTAAAGTGTTTTGTAATTGTTTTGTTTCTTCAAGTGATAAAATGTCTTTCTCTTTTATTTCACCGCTTAGATTGTTTGGTTTTAAAACAAACTTACAAGGGTTTTTGTCTATCAAATCTGTTTCTATTGCAAAGTTAAAAATTGCGTTTAAAACTTTACGATAAACAAGTTTACTGCCTTTGGAATATGGCCGTTCTTCTACTTTCTTTGTAAAGTATTCGTTTGCATTGAGTTTTAAAGCATTACAAATTTTAACTGCATTTATCCATTGAATTGTCTTACCTTTTTTAGCATAAAAAACTGTATAAGTGCTAATGTTGTTTTCTCTACATAATTTGTCAACATTTGTGTGTTTTATTATCTCATCAAGTGATTTCTTCAAAACTGCTGTTTCTTTTATGATTTTCTTGCTGTTTAAATAGTCTAGAATTTCTTGAATATCGAGTGGCTGAATTTCTTTCATTTTAAGGTTGCCTATTAAAACATTTAAATCTTCCACAATTTTGGTATTTCTTACAACTGAAGTTTTGGAGTCCTTTTGTTCGCTTCTTCTTAACCATTTTAAAGAGAATTCTTTAAAAGTTATTTCTTGTTTATTGCGAAGAAACGCTTGTTTTTGTTCTGCAATTTTATTTCTTACTTCGTTCTCAAAGTTGCTAGCAAAAGCATTTAATCTGCGTTTGTTTTCATTTTCGGTTATACCTTTTTCACGAGTATATGTTTTGTAAAATATCTTTTGTTTTGAATCTTTAACAAACACTTGAATGTCGTAAACTTCTGTTCCATCTTTTTTTATTCTTGGTTTTTTAGGTATGCTTGCCATTTTATCTTTCTCCTTTTTGTAAGTAATTTAGAAGGTCATCAAAGTTGACTAAAACTTTGTTTCCAGCAGTTAGAGAAATGACTTTTTTAGAACTACAAAGACAGCGAATAAAATAGGTAGATAGGCAAGTGTTTGGGTCTATCTCCTTTAATTCTTTTATCGTGGCATTGATTGTTCTATATCTTGCAGAGTTTTCATTTATCTTTGGAGTATCGCAATTTTGTGTTTCGTTTTGTTTCTTTATGGTTAAATCTGTAAATGAACGCATAAAAAGAAACCCTCCTTTTAAATTTAATTTGGGCTTCTTTTTGGTTGCACTCGCGCACGAAAGAAAAAGACAGCTAAAAGCTTTCGATTTAAATACCATAAAAATATTAAATACTTGCTTTAGCTGTCTGTTGACTGTGCTGATGCTATTTATTAAAAACTGAAGCTGCCTGTTGGCTTTGCTAATGTTGAAAGTATTATAACACATTTTTAACAAAAAGCAATCAATTTGATAAAGATTTTTTAAATTTTTTTGAGAACTAAAAAAGACATTCCTTAAGAGAATGCCTTTTTGGCTAAAATCTTGAATTGTTATCCTTTGTGAAGTTGCTTGTTTCATAGCAATATTGTAGTATAAGCATTTTTCAAAGTAAAGTGCAGCGACCTAAAAAATCAGAACTTTTTACTTTTCTTCGTTCTTTTTTTCTTCTTGCTTTTGCTTTTTGTTTTTCTTAAAGTGCATAACTAACATTACGATTGACAAAACAAGTGATAGTATAACGAAAATTTCAAATACTATCATTCCCGCTTCTGTGATAGTTTTAAAATTAGCAAGTAAAATACCTACAATAGCAAGTAAAATTGTTTGAGCAAGATTTAACCATTTTAACCATTTCATAATTTTTTCTCCTTTTTTGTTTATTATAAAAAAGCAAATTTTTGCTGTAAAGCCTTATAACCTAAACTTTTTATATTTCAAAAATCTTTATTTAGCAATGACTTTTCTATTCATTGGTATATTTTATTAATTGATTTGTTTGTTCGTTTGCAAAGTGTTTGCAACGAGTTCAAACAATAGGGGCATTAGGTGTCTTTGTTATTTAGTCGTAAATATCTGTAAACAAGATTTCTGTCTTGGTTATCAAACTTAAAAACACCAAAACCACTTGTCAGTTGCATATACTTGGGGTTTCCAATTCTTTTAAGTAAAAGTTGACCGAGTGGGGTTATGCGGTATTCTTCGTTTTCAAATAAGATTGTTTTATCACTTATAATTTTGGCTTTATACTTTTCATCTTTCGTAAAAATTATGTAATCTCCAACTTTTAAGCCTAAATCATAGAAAGTGATTGCTTTTTCTTTGTGCTGTGGAATTTGTGGCTCGCATATATCTTCATTATCTTGTATCCAGTTTAATTCACACTTTGGACATTTTTTCATTTATCACCGCCTTTTAGTGAAGGCATTTCATAAAAATAAAAGTGCCTCCCAAACGGAAGGCACAGTCCTATCAAAAACAAACCTTCCATTGTTGCGACACAATTCCTAACCGAATAGGTGGAAGCATTTGCTTTGATGGCAAAAAAGTTCTTCCCATTCGGTAGGAAAAATATTCAGAATTGTGTCGCATAATTATGATAGCACATTTTTATATGATTTGTCAAAAAATATCAACAAATAAAAAAGCAGCTATCAATCTGGCTACTTCGTTTTCTTATCTATTACCCAATTAGGATAATCTATTAATAATACTAATTCTTGAATTGCTTGCCTTAGCTCAAACTTCACATCATCTAATTCCGGTTTGTGAGCTATAAATCTTCTATTATGAGCACTTAAATCCCCATATTTCTTAATTTTTTCCATACTAATTCGCCCCAAATTTCCTTGTTCTTTTTTATATCGTAATTCTTCCTTAGTTATTGGTATAAGCCATAAAAACCTA
>OHBX01000885.1_pt1 | contig 13939 bp, 9 predicted proteins | sample 1577441 | NCBI WGS metagenome assembly OHBX01 (sample SAMEA3879561, study PRJEB24766) | human gut metagenome | biome: human-associated habitat; feature: feces | place: USA | collected 1985/1987 | reverse complement strand
TGAGCAGGGATACATTCAGGGAAGTAATACATTTACTGGCATTAAGATATGCAATAGGAATAGTATCGGCTATACTCATATTCTGCATACTTCCAGCACCACTTGTCATGAGGCAGATATTAGCGGCAGCAGTATTCTCATCAAGTGCGGCAGTATCTATAATATATTCAGAAAAATTAGGAGTGCCAACTGATATAGCAGCAGCACTCAATCCAATCTCAACAATATGTATGATACCGTTTATGGTTATTGTTATAATGCTAACAATGTAGGAATGGTATTGACAGAATAATCCCTTGATAACTCCATTAAATACATAATTATTAAAATGAACAGTAGGAATTCACTAAAAATTATATTATAATTACAAATACTTAGAAAATTGTAAGTTGATTGCAAGTTACGGAAAGTAAAATATGTACAAGTGATGGGTTGTGCTGTATGAAGATACGTCAAAATCGGTGCTGGCACAGCAGCTTTGTCAGTCTTACAAGACAGATACAAAGTAGTATTGAATGAGATAAACTTTCTTTGATTTATATGATAGATGATACAGAATGGAGCAGAATATATGTACAGGATTATGCTTGTAGAGGATGATAAAGAATTAGGAGAAACAATAAAGAGCCTTCTGGTACTTAAAGGATATGATGTAGAACTTATAGGAAGTGTGAAAGAATACAATAAGCATACAGAGGTGTATGATATGTATCTTCTTGATGTAAAGCTTCCAGATGGAGATGGTTTTCAGGTATGTGAAAAAATCAGACATAACTCTGATGCACCGATTATATTCATAACCTCATGTGATGATGAGGAGTCGATAGTAAAGGGACTTGATATAGGAGGGGATGATTATGTCACAAAGCCTTTTAATCCGCTTGAGCTTGTGGCAAGGGTAAAGTCACAGCTTCGCAGATATACCACTCTGTCAAGCAATGATGCAGCCGGAGACAAGGTTTATGAAGCCGGAGGCCTTTTGGTAAATGATGATTTAAAAAAGGTGACTGTGGATGGTGAGGAGGTAAAGCTCACACCGATTGAGTACAATATCCTGCTTTTACTTCTTAAAAACAAGGGAAAGGTCTACTCAATAAACGAAATATATGAGAGCATATGGAACGAGGAGGCGATAGGAGCCGACAATACAGTTGCTGTGCACATCAGACATATCAGGGAAAAAATAGAGATAAATCCTAAGGAGCCACGCTATCTGAAGGTGGTCTGGGGAGTAGGCTATAAGATAGAGGACAACAAATGAAGCAGTATACGATAGGAAAAAAAGCAGCGGTCATAGTTTTACATCAGCTATGCATGATACTTATGGTGACAGGAGTGTTTGCCACAGGCTATGCATTCAGGCACGATGCGCATGGAAATATTGATATATATACACTAATATCGCTTGCGGGCCTGGTAGGCAGCTTTGTGAGCCTGGCATATATGGCAAACGTGGCCGGCAGAAAATCAGAGGATGATTACACAATATACTATTTACCGATTGACAAGGTATACTCTGATGTGATGCTAGTGATATTTACACTGCTCATGGTATTTATGGGAAAAGTGATTTCAGGCGTAAAAAACCAGCATTTTGACTATGCATCACTCATTATGACGGCCGGCACATTTACTTTTTTGTTTGATCTGGCTTTTATTATTTTATACCAGAGCATTGTAAGGAAGATAAAAGGCAATATACTTTGCATACACAGCCTGATGTACAAGGGCTATGAGCTTTTGAAAAGAGTTATTGAGAAAAAGGATATCCACACACAAAAAAATAAAGAGATAATGCGCATACAGGAGGCACTTGAAGCTATCTCGGAAGGAGCGCTTGACACTACACTCAATGTCAATGAGTTTCATGGGCAGCAGAAAAAGGTGGCGGAGGCTGTCAACCATATACGCCAGGGTCTTATGAGCTCTGTGAATGAGAGTCTTAAAAATGAAAAATTAAAGGCTGATTTAATAACAAACGTATCACATGATATAAAGACACCTCTGACTTCAATAGTCAACTATGTTGACCTGCTTAAGAGGGAAAATCTGGAAAATGAAAATGCTAAATACTATATACATGTGCTGGAGGAAAAGTCACAGCGCTTAAAGCAGCTTACAGAGGATTTGGTAGAGACATCAAAGATTACCTCGGGAAATGTGAAGCTCAATATGCAAAAGCTTGATCTGGTTGAGCTTTTATACCAGACCGGAGGTGAATTCAATGAGCGCTTTGAGTCGAGAAATCTGACAATAGTTACAAAAATTCCATCAGAACAGATATTTATCTATGCGGATGGACGTCAGCTTTACCGCTCTATTGAAAATCTGTATACTAATGCCGCAAAATATGCACTGGAAAATACCAGAGTATATGTAGAGCTTGAAAAGGCAGATAAAAAGGCAGTTTTTACAATAAAGAATGTGTCTAAGAACGAGCTTGACATAGTAAGCAACGGAAATGTGGACCTGACAGAGCGTTTTGTGAGGGGAGAGAGGTCGAGAACCACTGAAGGAAGTGGACTTGGACTTTCGATTGCAAAGAATCTGACCCATTTGATGGGAGGAAAATTCGAAATTAAGGTAGATGGTGATTTATTTATTGCCACAATTACCTATAATATTATATAATAGTAAATAAAAGAATTTTGAAATACACATACGGAGGTAGAATAAGTGAAATTATATGAAAACGGTGCTTACCTTTTAAACGGTAAGGAAGTAATAATTGATGGACCAAAAGCTCAGGCAGCTGTCAAAAGCAAGACTGGCATGGACATCGACAAACAGACAGCTAAGCAGGCGACAATTGCTTACGGTATTTTAAAGGAGCACAATACATCCGGCAATATGGACAAGCTTCAGATTAAGTTTGATAAGCTTACATCGCATGATATCACATTTGTAGGTATCATTCAGACAGCAAGAGCTTCAGGACTTGAGAAATTCCCTATCCCGTATGTACTTACAAACTGTCACAACAGCCTTTGTGCAGTTGGTGGAACAATCAATGAGGATGACCACATGTTTGGTCTCACATGTGCAAAGAAGTACGGCGGAATCTATGTACCACCTCATCAGGCAGTTATCCATCAGTTTGCACGAGAGATGCTTGCCGGCGGCGGAAAGATGATACTTGGTTCTGATTCACATACACGCTATGGTGCACTTGGTACTATGGCAGTCGGCGAGGGTGGACCTGAGCTTGTTAAGCAGCTTCTCGAACAGACATATGATATTGATATGCCTGAGGTTGTAGGTATTTACCTGACAGGAGAGCCAATCAAAGGCGTTGGACCACAGGATGTCGCACTTGCAATTATCGGAGAGGTATTCGGAAATGGCTTCGTAAAGAACAAAGTTATGGAGTTTGTAGGACCGGGTGTGTCTAATCTGAGCGTTGACTTCCGTATAGGTGTCGATGTTATGACAACAGAGACTACATGTCTTTCTTCTATCTGGAGAACAGATGACCAGGTTAAGGAATTCTTTGAGATTCACGGTAGGGCTGAGGACCACAAGGAGCTTAATCCGGGTGAGGTGGCTTACTACGACAGATTTATTGAGATTGATTTAAGCCAGATCCGCCCAATGATAGCTATGCCATTCCACCCAAGCAATACCTATACTATCGATGAGCTCAATGCAAACCTCATGGATATTCTCGATGACTGTGAGAAGAGAGCTGAGGTAAGCTTTGACGGCAAGGTGAAGCTTGATTTAAAGAGTAAGGTAAGAGACGGAAAACTGTATGTAGACCAGGGAATCATCGCAGGCTGTGCAGGCGGTGGATTTGAGAATATCTGCGATGCGGCTGACATATTAAACGGACATTCAATCGGAGCAGACGAGTTTACACTGAGTGTTTACCCGGCATCTACTCCAATATACATGGAGCTTGTGAAAAACGGAGCTGTAGCAAAGCTTCTTGAGACAGGTGCAATCGTAAAGACTGCTTTCTGCGGACCTTGCTTTGGTGCAGGAGATACACCTGCCAACAACGCATTCTCTATCCGTCATTCAACAAGAAACTTCCCTAACAGAGAGGGTTCTAAGGTACAGAACGGACAGATCAGCTCAGTGGCACTCATGGATGCACGTTCAATCGCTGCAACAGCAGCAAACAAGGGCTTCCTTACATCAGCAGCGGATATTGATGTCAACTTTACAAAGCCTAAATATTTCTTTGACAAGACTATATATGAGAACCGTGTATTTGACAGCCATGGAGTGGCAGATCCTTCAGTTGAAATCCAGTTCGGACCAAACATCAAGGACTGGCCGGCAATGAGCGCGCTTCCTGAGAATATGCTCCTTAAGGTGGTTTCAGAGATTCATGATCCTGTTACTACAACAGATGAGCTCATTCCTTCAGGAGAGACATCATCATATCGTTCAAACCCTCTTGGCCTTGCAGAGTTCGCACTTTCAAGAAAGGATCCTGAGTATGTAGGCAGAGCAAAGGAAATCCAGAAGGCCCAGAAGGCTATAGAGAGTGGTGAGTGCGCAGGAAAGGCTGTTCCTGAGGTTGCTGAAATCATGGGAGTAGTAAAGAAAAAATTCCCTGAGGCAAGCCATGAGAATATGGGCTTCGGAAGCACAATTTTTGCTGTTAAGCCGGGTGACGGCTCAGCAAGAGAGCAGGCTGCAAGCTGCCAGAAGGTACTCGGAGGCTGGGCAAATATCGCAAACGAGTATGCCACAAAGAGATATCGTTCAAACCTTATCAACTGGGGAATGCTTCCATTCATCATCGATGAGGGAGAGCTTCCGTTCCACAACCTCGACTATATCTTCCTTCCGGGAATCAAGAAGGAAATCGAGGATGCAAAGACGGAGTTTGAGGCATATGTTGTCAAGGATGGTGAATTAAAGCCATTTACACTGAAGATGGGTGAGCTCACAGATGATGAAAGAGAGATAATATTAAAGGGATGTCTCATCAACTATAACCGTAAATAAGGAGAGTTTAATCCGATGGAAGAAACCGGAAAAGCTGGTAAAAAATCAAACATTGAGATAAATGCAGATAAGGGTGCGAAGCAGAATTCGCACCCGGGGCGTGAGGAATGGCCACATCTGATCAGAATAGGTGTCATGGTATTTGTCACGTTTGCAGTCAGTATACTGTTTTTCTTTGCACTGTACAGATTTGAGGGCTTTGCAGGCATATGGAGCAAGCTGCTTGCGGCAGCAATGCCTATTATAATGGGACTTGTGCTTGCATACCTGATGAATCCTGTCATGTTGTGGCTGGAAAGATGCTTTAAAAAGCTTCTTTCCAAAAAGATGAAAAGCGAAAGCAAGCTGCGAAAGGTTTCAAGAGCTCTTGCAATCACAGGCTCGGTTATTATTCTTGTAGCGATTATTTCGCTCCTCATTGCGGCTATTGTGCCTTCTGTCATAGCAAGTATATCGGGACTTATGAAGACACTGCCAAAAGATGTTGCGGCATTCATCAACATGATAAAGAACGGCAATTTCGGGGACAGCAAAATTGCTGAGCTCGCGAGCACAGGTTTACAGAATGCAACCGACTACATTGAGAATTATGCCACAGAAAAGCTGATTCCTGAGGCACAGAAGTATGTTGCACAGATTACAACCGGTGTGATTTCGGTAGTCAGAGGCTTATTTAATTTTATTATCGGAATAATCGTGATGGTTTATGTGATGAGTATTCAGGAGACTCTTGCAGGACAGAGCAAAAAGATAATATATGCTGTCTGCAAGCCAAAGACAGGCAATATCATCATTGAGACGATCAGAAAGACAAATGAGATTTTTGGAGGCTTCATAAGCGGTAAGATTATAGATTCACTGATTATAGGTGTGATTGCATATTTCGGATGTCTGATTTTAAGGATTCCATCATCGGTGCTCGTTGCAGTGATTATCGGCGTCACAAATGTGATTCCGGTATTCGGACCGTTTATCGGTGCAATTCCATCGTTACTCATAGTAGTAATTCAGAGTCCGTGGCATGCGCTTTATCTTCTGATATTTATTGTCGTGCTGCAGCAGGTGGATGGCAATATAATAGGGCCTAAGATACTTGGCTCATCTACCGGTCTTTCGACCTTCTGGGTTATGTTTGCCATACTAATCGGCGGAGGAATGTTTGGTTTTCTTGGAATGTTACTTGGTGTTCCGACCTTTGCTGTGATATACTATATTGTGAGAAGAGTTGTTAATTATGCTCTTAGGAAAAAGAAGCTTCCTGAGGACACAATGGATTATACAAAGACAACTGGCGTAGATACAAAAAATAATAAGCTTAAATACGAGTAGGTGAAATAAGTGGATAAATACGAATACAATCTCAAGCTGGATCAGATAAAAGCCCTAAGCGCCGAGGAGGGCTATATGAGCGCAGCAGAGATTGCAGATAGCATAAATTGGAACAAAATTAAAAATGTAAATACACTCGTTAAAATCGGTGAAATCTACGAGAAGGCCGAAAGATACCAGGATGCAAGGGATATACTTTTAATGGCCTATGACCGTTCACCAATCGGCAGGATGATTATATACAGACTGGCTGAGGTCGCCATCAAGATGGGTGATTATGATGCTGCTACAGAGTATTATGATGAGTTTGTTGAGATAGCGCCTCATGATGATATGAAGTATGTATTAAGATATGCCATCAAAAAAGGGCAGGGAGCTTCATTTGATGAGCTTATCACTATTCTTGAAGAGTACAAGGATGAAGAATACACTGAGGAGTGGGCATATGAGCTTGCATATCTATACCACAAGGCCGGAAAAGCCGATAAGTGTATAGATGCCTGCGATGAGCTCATTCTGTGGTTCGGAGACGGACCATATGTGGAGCGTGCGCTGGAGCTTAAGATGCTTTATCAGCCACTTACCAAGGTTCAGGAGGAAAAGTACAGACGATTCAAGGCAGAGAAGGAAAAGCCGGCTAAGATAAAGGATGAGGCTGAGGTCACTGAGATAGGTGCCATGGAGATGGTAAAGGGCGGAGAGATAGTGCATGATGACGTAACTATTCCGCAGATTACTGTAAATCAGGAGAAGTTCAATACTGTAAATTTACAGCAGGAGATTGCCAAGGGTATGCAGCAGATCATTGAGGCCAAGGGCAAGAATGAAGTTGCTGATACGATGGATACCATCAAAAAGATAGTTGAGGATATTCCTTATCTCAAGCTCGAAAAGGAGCAGGAAGAGTATGTACAGCAGCCGGAAGAGACAGAGCATATCGCTACAGATGAAGAGATAGATGGTTCACTTAAGTTGAATTTCAAGGAGCTTTTGGGTGAAGACGCTGACGGACAGATGTCTATGGTCATGAGTGAAAAGACTCAGCTTGAGCATCAGATTACAGGACAGATGTCTATACAGGATGTGCTTGAAGAATGGGAAAAGACCAGACATGCGGCTGAAATTGCCCTTAAAGAGGCTGAGCAGCAGAAACTTGAGTCAGCTAAGGCAAGAGCACTTCAGGAGGCAGGAGACATCATGGAGAGACTAAATGATGTCATTCCAAAGCTGGATGCAGGTGTCACTCCGAAGGAACTTCTTGAGGAGGAGTATTTGAAGGTGCCGGTTGATATTATAGAGCAGAAAGCTGCCGTGAAGGAGCCTGAAGAAGAGCAGAAACCGGATATGCAGGAGCTTTATGCAGATGAGACTGTGGATGAAGTACAGGAGCCGCAGGAAGCACCGGAAGATACTATAGACGAAGCACAGGAGCCGCAGGAAGCACCCAAAGAGGCTATAGAAGAAGCTATAGACGAAGTACAGGAGTCACAGGAAGCATCGGAAGAGGCTGCAGATGAAGCCAAGGAACCGGTTGGAGAGCCGGAGGATATAATTGTGGCAGAGGAGTCTGAGAAAGACGAGATATTCACGCAGCCGACTACCATGATGCCTGAAATAACAGATGATATGTTAAATGTCGATGATGATACATCAGATGATGAGACTTCACAGGAGAAAGAAAACGTTTCTGAGAAGAGAGATTTTGATCATGTGACATCATTTATCGAGCAGGAAATAGCCAAGATGACAGCAAAAAATCCGGGACTGGAGAAGAAGCTGGATATGGCTAAGACAAGAAAAATGCCGGATATTTCATTGCCGGAGGATTTAGACAGCGAAGAAGATGACTCGAAATTGAAAGAAACAAAACATATAAAAGAGCTTACAAGCGAACAGAAAGCTATATTTTCATATTTCATACCGGTAAAGGGTATGGAGGATCAGATTTGCAAGGCATATAATGCAGTGCTTGATCATTTCAACAGGAAAGAAAACGCATCCACAGGCAACCTCATTATACAGGGAGAGCAGGGTTGCGGAAAAACAATGCTTGCTACAAGCTTTATAAAGGTATTACAAAAAGATGGTGAACAGCTTACAGGAAAGATGGGAAAGATTGATGCTGCCGTACTCAATAAAAAGGATGTGCAGCAGGTAGTCAGAAAGATAACAGGAGGCTGTCTCATCATAGAAAGAGCCGGAGATATCGACCGCAGCATAGCTGCCAAGCTATCATTTTTGATGGAGCATGATATTACAGGAACACTCTATATACTTGAGGATACATCAAAGGGTATAAAGAAGGCTCTCTCAATGGATGAGGGCTTTGCATCCAAGTTCACGGAAAAGATATCGGTTCCTATTTTTACAAATGATGAACTCGTATTGTTTGCCAAATCGTACTCTGCAGAGCTTGGGTACAAGATAGATGAGATGGCTATTCTGGCATTGCATAACAGAATCAGCAATATTGAGAGGATAGACCAGGCTACCACTCTGACAGAGGTCAAGGATATAATTGACGAGGCCATAGACAGGGAGGCTCACAGCGGACTGAAGAAGGCTATAAGTATTCTGACAGCCAAGCGATATACAGATGATGACCGAATTGTACTCAAAGAGGATCATTTCAGGGAAAAATAAATACTTATGGGGGTATATATATGTGTAATTTTACAGCAATGGATTGTTACCTGTTTGGTCAGGCAACACACTATGACATCTACAAGAAGATGGGTGCTCACTTAGCTGAGCGCAAAGGAAAAAAAGGAGTGTGCTTTGACGTCTGGGCGCCACATGCGAGGGAAGTATACGTGTTTGGTGAGTTTAACGACTGGAATGAGACCAGTCATGAGATGAAGCGTGTAGAGCCGGAAACCATGGGAGTGTATGAGCTTTTTGTACCGGGAGCGCAAAAGGGTCAGATGTATAAGTTTATTATAGTCACTGAACAGGGTGATAAGCTGTACAAGGCGGATCCATACGCAAACTACGCAGAGCTTCGTCCGGGAACAGCGTCAATCATCACAGATATCGAGCACTTCACATGGACTGACAAAGAGTGGATGGATAAGAGAGCAGCAAAGTCAGATGCTGATGTATATTCTTCACCTATGGCTATATATGAGTGCCATCCGGGCTCATGGATGAGACATCCGGGCAGGGATGATGAGGGCTTTTATACATACAGGGAGCTTGCAAAATCACTCGTATCCTATGTGAAAACTATGGGATATACACATATTGAGCTTATGGGTATTTCAGAGTATCCGTTTGATGGCTCATGGGGATATCAGGTGACAGGCTACTATGCACCTACATCGAGGTATGGAAAGCCTGAGGATTTTGCATACTTTGTTGATCAGTGCCATAAAAATAATATCGGAGTAATCCTCGACTGGGTACCTGCACATTTCCCAAAGGATGCGCATGGACTTGCCAATTTCGACGGAACAGCCACATATGAGTATGCAGACCCAAGAAAGGGAGAGCATCCCGACTGGGGCACAAAGATATTTGACTACGGTAAGAATGAAGTAAAGAACTTCCTTATCGGAAGTGCATTGATGTGGATAGAAAATTACCACGTAGACGGACTCCGTGTGGATGCAGTTGCGTCAATGCTTTATCTTGACTATGGAAAGAGCGACGGACAGTGGGTGCCAAACAAGTTTGGAGGCAATAAGAACCTCGAGGCAGTAGAGTTTTTCAAGCATATCAATACACTCATACTTGGAAGAAATCACGGAACTGTAATGATAGCCGAAGAGTCTACCGCATGGCCAAAGGTAACAGGCAAGGTAGAGGAAGACGGACTGAACTTCAGCTACAAGTGGAACATGGGATGGATGCATGACTTCCTTGATTATATGAAGCTGGATCCATATTTCCGTAAAAATAACCACAACAAGATGACATTTGCGATGAGCTATAATGAGAGTGAGAAATATATTCTGGTACTGTCACATGATGAGGTGGTACATCTGAAGTGTTCTATGCTCAACAAAATGCCGGGCTTAGAAGGGGATAAATTCAAGAACCTCATGGCAGGATATGCATTTATGATGGGACACTGTGGAAAGAAGCTTCTTTTCATGGGACAGGAGTTTGCACAGAAGCAGGAGTGGAGTGAGGAAAGAGAACTCGACTGGTACCTGCTTGAGAATCCGGAGCATAAAAAGATCCAGAACTGGGTAAAGGAGCTGCTTCACCTCTATAGGAGAAACCGCTGTCTGTATGAGCTGGATTCAAGCTGGGAAGGCTTTGAATGGATAAATGCAAACGATGCAGACAGAAGCATCTTCAGCTTTATCAGAAAGAGCAAGGATGGCAAGAATAATATGCTCTTTGTCATCAATTTCACACCGGTAGAGAGACCTGATTACAGAGTAGGAGTGCCAAAGCACAAGACATATCAGCTCGTTTTAGATAGTGAGGATCCTAAGTTTACCGGCAAAACGGTAAAAGAGCCTGTAAAGAAGGCTGCAAAGGGCAGAGGCAAGGCAGCAAAACAGTCATATAAGAAGCTGGACTATAAGGCAGTCAAATCAGAGTGTGACGGCAGACCATTTTCATTTGCTTATCCACTTGCGCCTTACGGAGTTGCTGTATTTAAATACTAATATACCGGTAAACAGCAGGGTAAAGGACCGCAGAGCAGTTTATTGTAAATGCCCAGAGGGTGATTGCGCAAGATAGTCTGTAACACCGATATATATTGCATGTGCCAGGTCATCCTGATAGTTTTTGTCAGTAAGAAGAAGTGTCTCAGCAGGATTACTCAAGAATCCACATTCTACGATTACGGTCGGGGATGTGGATTTTTTAAGTATAAAGTATTCTTTATTGGGCTTAATGCTTCGTGGCTTTGCGACACAAAGAGAAGTGTTTAGAGCTCCAAGAACAGAGGATGCGAGCTCTTTTCCTGCATCAGAGGCTTCATAATAGAATACCTGTGGACCGCAGCTTGAATTGTCCTCAAAGCTGTTTTGATGTATACTGATGCTGACTGCCACATTGCTTCTGGACATCAGGGCAGTTCTCTTTGTCAGATCATCTGTCTTTGGATGCTTGGAATTATCCGGGGCGAGGTCACAGTCGGTGGTTCTGGTCATGACAACAGTAAAGCCTCTGTTTTCAAACAGTTGTTTAAGAGCCATTGCAATACTCAGGTTGACATCCTTTTCCATGACGCCGGAGGTGGAAATCTTACCGGGATCACTTCCACCATGGCCCGGGTCTATTACAATAACAGTTGAATTAGTGTTTTTGCCGGTGTTTTTTGCAAGAGCGCAGACACCTCTTCCGAGGTAGAAGGACAGAATAAAGAGAGCTAAAATAAGACAGTATTTGTTTTTCTTGATAATGTACATATATTTTTTCATATAAGATACCTATAAAAAACCCGATGCACATAGAAGGCATCGGGTGTGTTTGTATATTATATGATTGGCTGATATCATTTATAACCTATAAAAGGTACTGAGTTAGACTGTAGCTGTAAAGGTACGGCCTCTGTCAGTAAGCCTTAAGCAATCAGTCCAGATATTTGATAACAGTATCCCAGACAGATGAATTCTCAAAGCCAAGCTTCCAGAATGCTGCACCGGCGAGCTTATTGTCGTCGACGAGCTTGAGCCTTTTCTCTAAAGATGTACTGTCCTCGAGCCATACCTTGTACAGCTTGTTGGATGCAGACCACTCAGCGTAGTTCTGACCGGATTTCTCATCAAGAGCAGCAGTGGCATTGTTTGTGGCAAGCTGTGCTGCAGCTGCGTCCATACTATATACCTGTGAGGCAACAGTGTACTTTGACTGATCCTCGGTATCGGTTACGGCATCATCGTCCTCCTTTGGAGTGAGCTCCCATATTCTGGTATAAAAAGGCATGCCGAGAATAATCTGGTCAGCGGGAACCTCCTTCAGAGTGGATTCAACACCCTCAGTTACCCACGGAATGGAAGAAACTGAGCCGGCATCAGAGCCCTTATAGTGTTCATCGTATCCCATAATCACAATATAATCGGCAAACTTTGCCATATCAGAGCGATTGAAGAACTTGTTGAAGCTGGCAGGTACTGTGACATCAACTGAAAGTGATATACCGTTATTGTGACACTTTATGGAGAGCTCTCTGATAAACTCGATGTAAGAGTCTCCATATGCTGCTTCTGTGATATTTTCAAAGTCAATATTTACACCATCAAGCTCATAGTTAAATGCAGCCGACATAATCTGATTGATAAGGGTAGTTCTCGTGGATGTATGTGTGAGCACATATGCTGCATCTACATCAGTATTTTCTAAGTTGCTGAACAGTCCCCATACCTCGATGCCCTGGGAATGGCAGTAGCTGACATAATCCTTGCTTGCTATATCTGCCAGATTACCGTTGTTGTCATTTAAATAAAACCAAGTTGGTGAAATTACATTTATGCCCTTGGTTGATGAAATTACCTGGGGCACTTTACTGTTTGCTGACTGGCTTGTTACCTGATTCCAGGCAAGACAGATATCCTTATCCTTCTTGATATGCGTAAAGGTCTCTTCCTCATAGTCAGGATTCGTAAGCTTAGTTTTTTTGCTCTCGGACAGAGCCTTGCGCTTTATATATCCAATAACACCATCCTCAGTGGCAACCTTATCCCATTTGTCACCGGAATCAAGAATAGTAATCTTGTCATCCTTTTCCACCTCTTTTAGAATAGGGCTCTTTATGCCGCCCTTCACGCGGACCTGGGTAGACTTGCTGACAGTTGCACTGTCTATTTCATCCCATTTGCTTGTGATGACGATGCGTGCCGGGTCATCATATGACTTAAAGGTGATATTGGAGTACTGTTTTACATAGTCTAAAGCGATAAGCGCAGAGTCAGAGGTGGCTTTTACAATCGGATAGCCAAAGTCATTGGTCTGCTTGGTGACACTGTAGCTATTGCTGTCAGCCGCCGCTGAGATGATATCAGATGCGGTTGTGTAAAGAAGCACATTCTCATTTGCATCCCAGTAAAATCTGGAATTTAATGAGTCGTGAACAAATTTGTAATCAACGTATATTTTTTTATCTATTATTTTAGCCTTGTAATCGGATAGCTCATTATTTACAATGAGAGCAACCTCATCATCAGAAGAGATATTGAAATACTCTTTAAGATCCTCTGTCTTTTTCGTAGGGGTGTATTTATTTATAAGAGCAGTTATACCCATTATTATTACAACGAGGATAATAAGTCCGGTTACTATAAGTGCAGGCAATAATTTCTTTTTCATGTGTAAAAATCCTTTCCTATTATTTGGTGCCTAAATTGCTTAAGCTAATTATACCATTGTGAAAAAGCATATTCAAATAATATGAAATAAATTTGTAATAAATTAAGAAATTTGTTTATGCATTTTGGCGCGGAAGGAGCAAAAGCTTCCCCCGCGCACATAGCTTTTCTTTTTAAAATATGTCTTTTGGTTGTCTTTTTGCATTTAAACGGGGTAAAGGACCAAAAATATGCTGACATCGATTTCTGAAGAGTAATAAAAATGATATTAATCGATAATGAATGATTTTTTATAGAAATTGATATTTCCGGAGCTTTCCACACCCAATTTAATTGCTGATTTTTAGTTTCGTTTAATTTGATAAAATATCTGTAAAAAT
>OHBX01000875.1_pt1 | contig 14077 bp, 15 predicted proteins | sample 1577441 | NCBI WGS metagenome assembly OHBX01 (sample SAMEA3879561, study PRJEB24766) | human gut metagenome | biome: human-associated habitat; feature: feces | place: USA | collected 1985/1987 | reverse complement strand
CAGTAAAGCAAAATGGCGATAATGCCGGCCAGCAGCGGGCAGAGAATCCAAGTGCTGACAATCTGGGAAAGAATGCCGTAGTCGGTTTCTTTTCCGCTGTAAAAGTTCCAGCCGATGATCGCGCCGACGATGGACTGAGAGGTGGAAACGGGAATGCCGCTGTTGACCATCCAGTAAACGGTGAGGGCTGCGGCGCAGGCGCACATAAACGAACCGGCAATGGCATTGACGGCGCCCAGTTCAACCAGAGTGGTGCTGGCGCCGCCGCCGGAAAAAACGGCGCCCAGCATGACGAATACGGAGGCAATGACGGCCGCGGTACGGAAACGAACCATTTTGGTGCCGACGGCCGTGCCAAAAATGTTGGCGGCGTCGTTGGCACCCAATGACCACCCCAGAAACAGGCCGCTGCTTAAAAAAATAAAAAAGGAATAGTCCATTCCGTTTCTCCGCTAGATATCACGCTTGATAGTGAAAATCAGCAATTCGTCGATGCAGTCTTCGGCAATGTCGGCGATGTCGGCAACTTCTGTAATCAGGTTGCTGAGCTGGAGTTTGTTGGCCAGCGGCAGTTCCGAGTCAAAAATCGCTTCTTTCATATGACCGGAGGTTAAATCGGTTTCATGTTCCATAAAATAGACTTTCTGCGAATAGTCGCGGACGGTGCTGATGTCTCGAAAGAAAGCCCGTGAAGCGATTGCCAGGTTTTCGCAGCAGTCGGTTACCTGGTCGCAAAGTTCAAGCATGCGGATGTGGTATTCGGCAGGAAAATCAGGGCGCTCAATATAAAAGCGGTAGCAGACTTCGTCAAATTTATTGATAACCTTATCGAGATTTTCAACCAGATTCAGCACATCGGCGCGAAGGTCGGGAATCAGGTTCTGTTCGTAAAGCCGGCTTTCAATGTCACGGCGGGTGATGTCGGCGTCGTGTTCTATCTGTTTGATTTGTTTGTTGAGCTTTTTGTATTCGTCGCTGCGCTGTTCGGCCAGATAAATGCGGATGGCTTTTTTGAAAGTCATGGCAGCGTCAATGATTTTATCGTGGAAGAGGTCTATTTTGCTTTCCAGTGATTTGGTTTGCGAAAACAGCGACAGCTTGACGTGAAACATTCTTCTTTTTCCTTATCCTGAACAGTTTGCCATAAATTATAACCGCTAATTATGAAAAAGTTTTAGCGGAAGAGATATTTATTTAGCAAATATAATTATATTTCTCTTGTAAATATATGGGAGATTGGCTAGATTATATGATGTTTTAATTATAATTCGAAACTTAAGGATACAACTATGAACAAATTGAATTCAATTTATGTTTCCATTCTGGCTCTGGTTGTTGCCATTGCAGCTCTGGTTATGTGCATCATGTGCTGCAACAACAAACAGTCCGTCAGCGTTGAACAGGCTTTGCTGGATAATCCGGAAATGATTGTCAATGCAATGCAGAAATATGAAGAAAATATGCGTGAACAGGCTTTGGCCGGCGCTCAGAAATTGATTGACGCCAATATTGAAGACGTCAACAATGATGCCAATACCCCGTTTGTCGGCGCGGCCGATGCGGAAAAGGTCGTTGTTGAATTTTATGACTATTCCTGCGGCTACTGCCACAGACTGTTCCCGGAACTCAAAGCCGTTATGGCGAACAACGGCGATGTTAAATTTGCGTTCAAACCGTTGACTTTCGTTTCTCCGATTTCCGAATATGCTGCTCGTGCCGCTTTGGCTGCCAACAAACAGGGCAAATTTATCGAAATGCACAATGCCATGTTTGAATTCGGCGGTCAGCTGACCGAAGCCGCGATTGATGAAATTGCCGGCAAACAAGGTTTGGATATGGAAAAATACAAAGCTGACCTGAATTCTCAGGCGGTTTCCGATGAACTGGCCGCAGTCAGCGAACTGGCTAACAAGATTCAGATCAACGGTGTTCCGGCTCTGGTAGTTAACGGTAAAATGGTTCAGACTCTGGACGGTTCCGTTATTCAGGATGCGCTGAACAAATAGTTCTGAACGGAAATTAAAAAAAAAGGGAGTTTAAAACTCCCTTTTTTTATGTCTGAGCGAATGATTAATATTTGCGGTCAATGATGTATTGTGCCAGAGCGCTGAGATTTTCGGCTTTGTCTCCGAAAATGGCGATGATCTGCCGGGCTTCGTCGATAAGTTGCCGGGATATCTGTTTGGCATTGTCAAGGCCGTACAGTGTGACGAAAGTGACTTTCCCCTGAGCCGCGTCTTTGTTCAGGATTTTGCCGACCAATTCCTGCTCGCCCTCAACGTCAAGAATGTCATCGGCAATTTGGAAAGCGATGCCGATTTTGCGGGAATAGTCAATCAAAGCTTGGCGCTGCTGCGGAGAGGCTTTGCCGAGGACGGCTCCGGCTTCGCAGGCATAGCGGATTAAACAGGGCTTCGGCATCGGTTGAGGCGGGAAGCTTTTCCGCATAGAGATCAAGCATCTGGCCGGCAATCATGCCGTCAAAGGCTCCCGCGCCGTTGGCCAGCAGGCTGATGAGTTCGCAACGGGTTTCGGCATCGGCGGCAGTTTGCGGCGCGCTTAAAATTTCAAAGGCATAAGTCAGTAATCCGTCGCCGGCCAAAATGGCGGTAGCCTCGTCAAACTTTTTGTGACAGGTCGGTTTGCCGCGGCGGAGGTCATCGTGCACGAGAGAATAGGAGTGCAGCATTTCCAATGCGACCGCCGTACGCAGGGAAGAGGAAAAATCAACACCGAAGAGGCGGGCCGTTTCATAAACCAAATAGGGGCGCAGTCGTTTGCCGCCGTTGGTAACGGCATATTTCATCGCTTCGACGACGCGTTTTTCAGGGCCGTCAGGCAAAGGGAAGAAATCAGGCAGACGGCGGTTAAACTGTTCGGAATATTCGGCAATAACCGTTTTGATATCATTCATTACTGTTCGTCCATAGCTGCCAGCGGAGCCGTTTTGATTTCTCCGTCCGGCGCGATTTCAATTTTTTCGATCTTCAGCTGGGCCGCCTGAAGTTTCTGTTCGCAGAACTGTTTGAGTTTAACGGCCTGTTCATAAGCCGTGACGGCGTCATCAAGCTTAATCCGTCCGCTTTCAAGTTCGCGGACGATGTTTTCAAGTTTAAGCAGGGCGTCTTCAAAGCTCAGCCCTTGTAAATCTTCGTCTTTCATTTGTCCTCCTCTTCGGTTTACGGCAATTTTATTATATTCGTCGGGGAAAGGCAACAGCAATATAGCCGATGTGACTAAAGGCTAAAGTCTATATAGCTCTTAGTTGTTCTATAACTCCCAATCTATTGAATTTTATGCTAAATTAGAAGGAATTAAAGGAGGAAGAAAATGAAAAAGAAAGCATTATCATTATTTCTTGTAACAGCTATGGCAGTATCCATGGTAGGATGCGGTAGCAAAGACGCAGACAAGAACACAGACAAGAACACAGACAAGAAAGATACTGAAGTAGCAGCAGCAACAGAAAAAGAAGCTGCAGCAGAAGATGAAGCTTGGGAGGGTGACTTAACAGTATGGAGCCCACAGGAAGATCAGGATACAAACTGGCTTCAGGATCAGTGCGAAGCATTCGCAGCTGAGCATCCAAACTGGAAAATTAACTTCAACTATGGCGTATGTCCAGAGGGTGAAGCAAAAGACAACGTAACAAAAGACGTTGAAGCAGCAGCAGACGTTTACATGCTTGCTAACGATAACATCCCGGATCTGGTATCTGCAGGCGCATTATCAGAGCTTGGTGGAGATTATCTTGGATATGTAACATCTACAAACTCTGATTCTATCCTTGCATCTGTTACATACAACGATTCAGTAGTAGCATTCCCATTTACTCCTAATACATGGTTTATGTACTACGATAAGAGCGTATTCTCAGAGGATGATGTAAAGAACTTTGATACAATGTTAGAGAAAGCTGGAGAAGCTGGAAAGAAAGTTTCTTTCAAATTAACTGATTCCTGGTATATCGAGTCATTCTATGTAGCTAACGGATGTACTTTATTCGGTGATGGAACAGACACTGACGCTGGTATTGATTTCAGCGGAGACAAAGCAGCAGCAGTTACAGAGTACTTAGTAGACTTAGCAGCTAATCCTAACTTCTTAGTAGATGCTGATGGATCTGGTCTTGCAGGATTAGGCGACAGTGTAGCAGCATTATTCTCCGGAACATGGGATGCTGAAGCAGTTAAAGAAAAACTTGGCGACAACATGGGTGTTGCAGCTCTTCCTACCGTTACAATCGACGGAAAAGAAGGTCAGATGAAATCCTTCATCGGATCTAAAGCAATCGGTGTTAATCCTAATGCTGAGAACCAGCAGGTAGCTATGTCTCTTGCAGCTTACTTAGCAGGTGAGAAGGCTCAGACAGCTCATTATGAAATGAGAAACCTCCTTCCTTCAAACATCAACATCTCTTTAGCTGACGATCCAATCGCAACAGCAGTTACAAATGTTATGACAGATACATCTATCATGCAGCCATTATGTAAAGAAATGAGTAACTACTGGTCACCAGCAGAGAATATGGGTAAAAATATCCAGTCTGGCGAAGTAACAAAAGCTAACGCTGCTGAGAAGACAGAAGAAATGAACACAACTATGAATACAGACGTTGCTGAATAAGCAGAAGATGTAATTGGAAGTTCATTATAAGAATTCCTAAAACAGCGGTTTGGAAAAGAACCGGGGACTCCAGGATACCGGCAACGGTACCCTGGATGTCTTACTATAGAGAGTATAGGAGGCCCATAGCGTGAAGAAGGCTGCTACAAAAAAGAAAAAAGCAAAAGAGTTCCAGACACCATATACTGTTACTGGTGCGTTAGTTAAGGGAAATGCAATTACTAAGCTCTCCATGTTGATCATGGGCTTGGGCAATATTGCGCATAAACAGATTGTAAAAGGTCTTATGTTTTTGGCAATCGAGGTTGCGTATCTTTATTACATGATTTCTTATGGATTCTATGCAGTTTCCATGCTGCCATCACTTGGATGGAGAGAGCGGGAAAAGGTATGGAATGATGCAAAGAGTATTTATGAATATCAGGCTGGTGATAATTCACAGCTTATCTTACTTTATGGAGTTGCAACATTATATATTACCTTCATATTTATCATTGTATGGAGGGAAGCAGTAAAAAGTTCATATAAATCAGAACTGCTGGCAAAAGCAGGTAAGCATTTAAACACATTTAAAGAAGACTTCAAGAGTTTGTTTGATCAAAATTTACATAAATTACTGTTAGCACTCCCACTGATGGGAATTTTGATCTTTACTGTTTTGCCATTGATTTACAATATTTCAATGGCATTTACCAACTACAGTACATCTGGAGAACACTTAGTGTTATTCGACTGGGTTGGATTTGCTACCTTTAAGAAAATATTGAATATTGGAGACAGTATTGGAAAACAGTTCTATTCCGTATTAGGATGGACCCTGATTTGGGCTGTATTTGCAACAGCATTAAACTATATTTTCGGTATGATTCTTGCAATCATTATCAACCGGAAAGAAACAAGAGCAAAGGGATTCTGGAGATTCTGCTTTGTATTATCCATTGCAGTACCACAGTTTGTATCCCTTCTGATTATGAGAAGTATGTTACAGCCAACCGGTATTGTTAACACACTGCTTATGAAATATGGTATTATTGACACAGCATTGCCGTTCTTTACCAAGGCAATGTGGGCAAGGGTTACAGTTATTGTAATCAACCTGTGGGTAGGTATTCCATATACGATTCTTCAGGTAACCGGTATCTTACAGAATATCCCGGCTGAGTTATACGAAGCAGCAAAGATTGACGGTGCTAATGCTGTCCAGACTTTCTTCAAAATTACTCTGCCATATATGTTATTCGTAATGACACCGTACTTAATTACACAGTTTACAGGAAACATCAACAACTTCAACGTTATATACCTTCTGTCCGGAGGAAATCCTACTCCGGTGGATGCAACCGCAGGAAAGACAGACCTTTTGGTTACCTGGTTGTATAAGCTGACTGTTGATAAGAAATATTTTAACCTGGGTGCCGTTATTGGTATTATGACATTCGTGGTATTGGCTATTGTTGCCCTGGTTACTTATCGAAATACCACATCCTACAAAGATGAGGAGGGATTCATGTAATGAGTAAGCAGAAAACAGCCACATCTGGCGCAAAAGTACGTAAAACACTTGTAAATGTTTTGGTTCATATATTTCTTGCAATATTAGCATTTATCTGGGTACTTCCGGTATTCTGGGTAGTACTTACAAGTTTCCGTGCGGAGAAAGGTTCTTATGTTGAGACCTTCTTCCCGAAGACTTATACTTTAAACAATTATGTTAAGCTATTTACAGATACAAGTATCCTGAACTTCCCTAAGATGTTCATGAATACACTGATTATTGCAATCTTTACCTGTATCATTTCAACCATCTTTGTACTTTCAGTTTCATACTGTATGTCAAGAATGCGTTTTAAAATGAGAAAACCGTTTATGAATATTGCAATGATTTTGGGTCTGTTCCCATCCTTCATGTCCATGATTGCGGTATACTTTATCTTAAAGGCACTGGGATTATCCGAAGGCTCCATGATTCGTATTGCGCTGATTATTGTATTCTCCGCAGGTAGTGGTGTTGGATTCTATGTAGCAAAGGGATTCTTTGATACCATTCCAAAATCCTTGGACGAGGCAGCAATCATTGATGGAGCGAGCAGATGGCAGGTATTTACTAAGATTACCATTCCACTTAGTAAACCAATTATTGTATACACCATCCTGACTTCCTTCATGGGACCATGGATTGACTTCGTATTTGCAAAGGTTATCTGTGGTGCAAATGCAGACCAGTTTACCGTATCTATCGGTTTATGGAAGATGTTAGAGAAAGAGTATATCAACAGCTGGTATACATGTTTTGCAGCAGGTGCTGTAGTAATATCTATTCCTATTGCTATCCTCTTTATGTTTACACAGAAATTCTATGTAGAGGGAATGAGTGGAGCAGTAAAAGGCTAAATATTACAGCCGTTTAAAATGTTTAAAAGAGAGGCAGGCTTTTGCCTCTCTTTGTTATATCAGTTGATAATGAAGGGCGTGGAAGATTGCGAAGGATATTTGTTCTGTGTTTGAAATAACAGGTATTTTCATTCAGACAGAATGCGTCTCAATTCTTGGCAGTACATTTTTCTGATTTTCAGATGTCTTGCCATTGCTTTGACTGGATGCAGTGGTTGTCTGGCTGATACGGATACCTCATGCAACCGGTAAGGGGCGCTAAGAATTTCGCTCTACATTATATCTATTCCGGCAACCGGTGCAAAGTCACATCCGTGTTCCAGTTGCACCTCGTTGGCACGTCCTGTGCCAACGTTGCCGGTTGCCAGATGAAATTCCAAGCGCCCCTAACCAGTCACAAAATGGTATCCGCATTCAGCCAGACACCCACTTGCATTCTGTCAAACATTGGAAAGACAGATGAAAATAAGAAAAGAAAAATGTGCTGTTTAGAATTGGAGCATTCTGCCTGGAAAATAACGTTATTTCAAATGCAGAACAAAAGCATCGCATTTACATCACCCCTTCATTTCAACGAAATAAGAAAGAGAAGAAAAGGAGAATCATATGAAAAAAAGACTACAGGCGTTACTTCTTGCATTGTGCCTTACCCTTGGAACTATAAGTGCCGGCTGTGGCGGCAGACAGGATAACAATGCTGCGGGAACAGAGACTGCTGCGGCGACAGAAACTGAAAAGACCGCAAGTGTGGAAGACTCTGCTATGGCAAAGGCAAATGCAGGAGAACTGAATATCATTGATGATAAATACCGCACCTATTATGAAGTGTTTTTATATAGCTTTTATGACAGTGATGGAGATGGAATCGGAGATATCCAGGGATTAATTGATAAACTGGATTATATCAATGATGGAGATGACAGTACAGATACAGACCTTGGCTGTAATGGAATCTGGCTGATGCCGATCATGCCATCACCGACCTATCATAAATATGACATTTCTGATTATGAAAATATTGATGAGCAGTATGGAACTATAGATGATTTCAAACAGTTAATCGAAGCATGCCACAAGCGCGGAATCCGTGTGATTATTGATTTCCCGATTAACCATACATCGTCCAAGCACCCATGGTTTACACAGGCAGTGGAATATCTGGAGGGATTAAGTGACGGACAGCAGCCGGATAGCAGCGTTTGTCCGTATGTAGATTATTATAACTTTACAACAGATCAGTTAAGCAGTGTGTATTATAAAGCTGGCAGCAGCAATTGGTATTATGAAGGAAAATTCTGGAGTGAAATGCCGGATTTGAACCTTGACTGTGAAGCAGTGAGAGCTGAATTTGATGAGATTACATCCTTCTGGATGGATCTTGGGGTAGATGGTTTCCGTATGGATGGTGCCAAAGAATATTTTTCAGATAATACCACAGAAAATGTGGAAGTCTTAAAATGGTTTAATGATATGGTAAAGGCAAAAGATGAGAATTCCTATATCGTGGCAGAGGTCTGGACGGATCGTGAGACATATGCAAAATATCTGGAAAGTGGAATTGATAGTGTATTCAATTTTGATTTTGGAGATGGCGATGGGATTATTGCCAATGCAGTAAAAGGAAGCTCAGAGTCCGGAGCAAAAGGATATGCCAATGTCTGCGGCAAAATGGATGAGCTTTTAAGCCAGTATAATGAAAATTATATTGATGCACCGTTTTATACAAATCATGATATGGCAAGAGGTGCCGGATACTATAGCGGCGAGTATAAGGCTGCACAGATTAAGACTGCCGGAGCCATGAATCTTATGATGAGCGGCAATGTATTTCTTTATTATGGGGAAGAAATTGGTATGAAAGGCTCTGGAAAAGATGAAAATAAGCGTGCACCAATGCAGTGGTCCTCAGATGCATCTGCAGAGGGTATGTGTAAAGGGCCGGATGGAATGGAAAGCATTAAGATGACAAATGGAAGCTTGGAAGACCAGCAGGATGACCCGGATTCCATTTATAATTATTTCAAACAGGCAATCCGCCTGAGAAACCGTTATCCGGAAATCGCCCGTGGTATCGCTGCAAATGTAGAGAATCTTTCTGATAAGAATATAGCAGCAATTACCAAGACATATGATGGTAAAACCACATTACTGGTATTTAACCTTTCCCAGGAAACTCAGAAGGTTGACATTTCAGGTGTAGATTTAGGCGGAGAAGGTACTATCGGTGGAATGCTTCTGACCGGAGAAGATACAATTACGCTGGATAATAATGAACTGACACTGCCATCTTATTCCATGGCACTTATTACCGTAGAATAAAGCCGAAATACATAAAAACGGAACAGAGTTATCGTACCACCGGAATAAAAAAGAAAAAATGAAAAAAGCAGGAAATTTGTCTTGACAACCCCTGCTTTTTCCGATAAAATAATCAGTGCTGTGAGTGCTTTACAGCACAAGCCCAGTTAGCTCAGTTGGTAGAGCAGAGGACTGAAAATCCTCGTGTCTCTGGTTCGATTCCGGAACTGGGCATTCTCAGAAAACCTGAGAAATGGGATATTAGCTCAGTTGGTAGAGCACTTGACTTTTAATCAAGTTGTCCGGGGTTCGAATCCCCGATGTCTCATTAGTTAAAAATGGCGGAAATACTGATAAATACAGTGTTTCCGCCATTTTTGTGAGTAATCGGAAGTGGTGCTAAGTAAGCCTAAATATTCATCTTCACTCCATCTTCAAGGGCATTTTTGAACCCCTTCATCTTCAAAAATTAATTGAATTTTTTACTACTTCCTGCACGTTTTCTTTCTGTTCCAGAACATGATTATAAATCTCTAAAACCATCTTCTCAGAATCACCTAATAATTGTGCAATTCTTTTAATACTGATGTTTGGCATCTGATAACATAAGTTTGCACAGTAATTATGCCGAAAGATATGCGCGGTCAGTCCGTTTATTATTTTAATCTTATTTGACCCACCGGCAGCAACATTCATTTTGGAAACAATATTAGACCACATCTTATTATAAGCAGAAGCAGTCATATATTCATTATTGGCAGAATAGAAGAGATTAGTTCCTGGTAAGATCTTTATGTATTCTGAAATAAATTCATTTAAAAATGGTGGTATGGGAACTATACGATTGCCATTTACGGATTTTGTACCCTTAATGTAAGGATTATTGCCATCAAAGGCTAAAGCCTTGTTTACGGTCAATTCATTACGTTCTAGGGATATATCAAATATAGTAAGCAGCCTTTCAAATAACCTGATTGATTTTGATACTCCTATTCATGTGGTGAAAGGTTTTCAGGGTGTTAATTAACACACTTCTTTCTCTTGCTTCACAGCTTGATAATGAAACACTAATGCGTAATATTTGTGATGTCCTTGATATTGATTATGACGAAATCAAAGGAAAACTTCCAAATCCGGATGAAGCGGAAAATGAACTCGCTGAAGCACAAAAGGCTTTAGATGGAGTGAATGCAGATGAATCAGAGACAAAAGGAATTATATTGACTTCTTGTGGGCAACAACAAAAAGAAACGGGTGAGCAAGAAGTGTCTAAAACAACAGAAACAACAGAAATAACAGAAACAGATTTTACCGACAAAGGTCAAAGTGAATTGTCAGAATTAGAGAAACAAATCGAAGAATTTGAAAAAGGCACTTCAGATGAAACAACTATTACACAGGATATTCTTAGAGGTGAATGGAGAATAACAAGTAAGGATGACCTTGTAAATGGTGGATTTCAACCAGAAACAGTAAAACTAGGCAATCTTGAAGTGGATTATGATACTAGTTCAAAGGATTCCAAGATTATATTTACGGATGATGAATTTATGATTTCCTATGATGAACCGATTTTGAGCAAAGGTTATCCGATGACTTGTGGATGGTTGTCACAATCTGATGATGAACAACTATATACAGGATATTCACGAACTAAAACGAAAAACACATTGAATTTAAATAAGAAAGAGAAAAAAGGAGTATGGCTATATGATGTGACACCGCAGGAAGAGGTTGAAACAACAGAATAAATGTATAGAGAAAAAGGAATGACTGCATTTTTTAATTGTAGCATTCCTTTTTCTCAGCTTTTGTTTCAATAGTTATTGTATTAAAAATTATGACATGGAGGAAAGAAACATGGGAATAACGTTTAAAAGTGTTCGGCAAAACAACATCGTGGAGTTGATATTTTGGCGTTCATCTATTTTTAACAGCATTTTTGAATCCCTTCGTCTTTATTTCATTAAAAAAAGAAAGTCAAAAAGTAATTCATAAAAGAAAGCTAAAGATAAGCTATATACATGCGAAACAATAATAAGTATAATATGATATGTAAATTGTTGTGGGTAAATAGAAGTTAAAAACAAGAAGAGCGCAAAAAACGGAGGTATTTTTATGAGAAAATTTAAAGCAGTGGATGCAGTTTGTATTATGGTACTTGCGGGAATTGTAGGTTTCTTTATTGGGGCTTTTTTGGACAATTCAATGGGAGGAGCTATTTTATTTTCGATGGTTGCGGGATTTGCCTGCGTTGTTCATGCAATCGGTGATAGAGAAGAGTGAATGAAGAGGAAGAGTGAACGGAAAAGAAGAGAGAACGCAAAGGAAGCGTAAATGAAAAGGAAGATTAAAAATAGAATGAAAAACAAGATTACAGGGAAAATGAAAAGATTTGGCATAGTATGTATTTTAGTTATGGGGCTATTGCTTACTGGCTGTAATAATAAATTTGCAAAAGAGCAGTACGATTCAGATATTCAGATAGCAGAGGGTGGGGACCGATATGCTAAAACAAATAGTGTATTGAATAATTATGGAAATAATGTGACATACACCGTTGGAAAATTTGATGGCAGGGAGACACTCTGGGAAGCGAATTGCAGCAGCGCGACGTGGGTAGATATAACGCTTGTGTTTACGCTGGATGAAGGAAAAGCAAAGCTGGTGCAGATTGATGAGGATGGAAATGTGTCAACGGTGGTGGAATGTACGCCGGATTCTGAAGTGAATGAACTGACTACCTATTCTATTCAGTTGAAAGAGGGAAAAAATCGACTGAAGTTCGTAGGATATGATTGTAAGAATGTGACATTTTATATGGAAATCAAAGAATCATAAAAAATTAAGTATTATTTCCTCCGTTCTGTGATATGATACTGCTGTACGAAGAAGACAGAAAAAATGCGACCTGGAGGAATGATTATGATAACATATATGAATGCGTCACGAAGAGACATGGAGAATCTGATGAGTACCCGGTTGGAGATGCTGCGGGAAGTAAATGATTTGTCAGAGGATTATACATTTCCGGATAATCTGGTCGACAGCAGCAGATTGTATTTTGAAGATGGCAACCAGACAACCATTCTGGCAATGGATGGAAGAAAAGTAGTTGGCTGTGCGTCAGTCAGCTATATTGAAGTCATGCCGACATTTGCCCATCCTACCGGAAAACGTGGACATATTATGAATGTATATACGAAGAAGGACTATCGTGGACAGGGGATTGCCCGCCATATGATGGAACTTCTGATAAATGAAGCCAAATTGCGAGGGGTGACAGAACTGAGTCTGGATACGACAGAGAGCGGAAGAGCCTTGTATCATGCCTGTGGATTTAACGAATCCAAAGAATGTATGGTTTTAACAATAGAGCGGGAATAATAAAAATTTCATAGAAACCCATGCACAAGGAGGACAAGTATGAGAAAAATCTTGGTAACTGGTGGCACTGTATTTGTGAGTCGGTTTATTGCAGAGCATTACGTGGCAAAAGGTGATGAGGTTTATGTGTTAAATCGAAACACCAGACCGCAGTCGGCGGCTGTAAAACTGATTCAGGCAGACCGGCATGCGATCGGTGATGCACTGCAGGGACTGCATTTTGACCTGGTAATTGATACCGCATATACTAGGGAAGATGTGGAGGATTTACTGAATGCATTGGAAAGTTACAAAGATTATGTTCTTATAAGTTCAAGTGCCGTATATCCGGAATATGCGCCGGCACCATTTACGGAAGAAACACAGCTTGCAGAAAATGTGCACTGGGGTGCATATGGAACAAATAAAATAGCGGCTGAGGCAGCACTGATGGAGAGAAATCTGAAGGCATATATCCTTAGACCGCCTTATTTATATGGACCGGTGAATAATGTATACCGGGAAGCCTTTGTATTTGACTGTGCATTGGAAAACCGGAAATTTTATCTGCCACAGGAGGGCGGCATGAAGCTGCAATTTTTTCATGTGGAGGATTTGTGCAGATTTATAGATATTCTGGTGGAAAAACAACCGGAGCAGCATATTTTCAATGTTGGAAATAAAGAAAGCATATCCATTCGTGACTGGGTAACTCTGTGCTATCAGGCGGCAGGAAAGCAGGCAGAGTTTGTGGAAGTTACAGCGGAGGAAGAGCAGCGTAATTATTTCAGTTTTTATAATTATGAATATGCACTGGACGTTACGAAACAGCTTGCACTTATGAGTGGGACGAAGCCACTGGCGGATGGATTAAAAGAAGCTTATGACTGGTATGTGGTAAATCAGGATAAGGTAAATAAGAAACCGTATCTTGCATATATAGAGAAGCATCTGGCGTGAAATAGGAAATTTCGCAAACAGGGAATTTCTTTCGATTAGAGCTCCTGTGGTTGCAGAGAAAAGAGCAAAATAGTATAATAAACGAAATAAAAATCTGTGACAGGAGCAGATTTACAAGACACAGGATAGAACGGAGAAAAACATGAGTGTATTTCAGGTAGAATTGAAGAAGGTAGTTGATGACAGTTACGAAATCGAGATTGGCTACCAGCTTGAGAACCGGTTAATAGAAGATTTAAAAAACGGTCTGGTTGGAAAGATTAAGAAATTTGCAGTAATTACAGACAGCACGGTGAAGGAGCTTTACGCAGACCACATTGTAACCTTATTACAGGAAGCCGGATATCAGGCAAGGGAATTTGTTTTTACGGCAGGAGAGACCAGCAAGACCAGAAAGACGAAAGAAGAAGTAGAAGATGCCATGTTAGAGGCAGGT
>OHBX01000835.1_pt1 | contig 14554 bp, 5 predicted proteins | sample 1577441 | NCBI WGS metagenome assembly OHBX01 (sample SAMEA3879561, study PRJEB24766) | human gut metagenome | biome: human-associated habitat; feature: feces | place: USA | collected 1985/1987 | reverse complement strand
CTATAATATGGATGTAGATGGTATGCCACATCGTAAACGACACAATAATGATGACAACTTTTCACTAACAAAAAATGAAAAAAAGGCAGCAGCAAAAGCAGCCATTGCCCATTATATGCCAATCGTATTAGGCGTTATAGTTTGTTTTTTCTTAGCAATGTTATTTATATTGTTGTGGTTAAAATAATGAGAGGAAAGTAAAATGAAAAAGAAAATATTATATGGTGTAATATTGCTTTTGCTAATAATTACTTGTCCTAGTTGCAAAAATAAAAATAAAGACAACAACGTTCCCAGCGTTGATCCAGTAGTTACTCCTATATCAAATTCACAAAAACTACAAATATTAAAGAGTGACTTGAAATTAACACAAGAACAAGTAATGTCAAGAATTAAAGCAGAAAATATAAAGAAAAACAATGGTTACATTAGATGGTGAATCCCTAATAGAATCATATAATAATCGTTATAGTGTTTTATATAAAACTGTTTCAGAATATGCAAACTCGGCAACAGGTATTAAACAAGCTTCTAAAATAAAAGAAGAACAAGATCTTTTAGTTGAAGAACTAAAGGAAAAAGGTTTAATAACTGAAGTTGAATATTACTATTCAACAATTATTAATGCAATAGCGGTTAAAACTACTTATGGTAATTTTAAAGAAATTGGTAATTTAGCATCAGTAAAATCAACTATTTTATCAGATACTTATAATTTACCACAAAGCATAAGCGGTGATGCTTCCGCAATCGTAAATTTAGTAGATGTATATGAAACTGGTATTTTTGATTCAAGTAGCGTTAGCTATAAAGGTGCAGGTACTGTAGTTGCTGTATTAGACTCAGGGTTTGATTGTACACACACTGTTTTCCAAAAACAACCTACTGAACAAGTTATTACTGACAGAGACATTTCATCAATTTTAGGCAATATGAATGCTTCAAAATTCACAAAAGGTCTAGAACTAAAGGATGTATATTATAGCCGTAAAATACCTTTTGTATATGACTATGCTGATAAAGATTCAGATGTTTTCCCATATGATTCAGAACACGGTACACACGTTGCAGGAATCATTGGTGGATTAGATGATAAAATCACTGGTGTTGCAGTAGACACACAATTAGTTCTTATGAAAGTTTTCCCCGATTTGAGTGAAGGTGGAAAAACTGAAGATATCCTAGCTGCTCTTGAAGATGCTGTATTATTAGGCGTTGATGCAATTAATATGTCACTTGGTTCATCTTGTGGTTTTGCAAGAGAAGAAGATGGCAATAAGATAAATGAAGTATACGAAAGAATAAATGAAAGTGGTATTAGTTTAATTACTGCCGCAAGTAATAGTTATAGTTCAGGCTATGGTGGCGAACAAGGAAATACTAACTTTGTTACAAATCCAGATTCAGGAACAGTAGGTTCACCATCAACATATGATGCTGCATTATCAGTTGCATCTATTAGTGGTGTTAAGAGTAGATATATTATCGCTAATGGCGAACAAGTATTATTCTATAAAGAATCTAATTCTGTTACCGCAAAACCTAATGACTTTATGAATGAATTAGTTAATAGCTTACCTTTAGAGCAACAAGAAAAATATAGAAATGGTGAAAAATTAACATTTGAATACGTTACTATTCCTGGTGTAGGTAAAGAAGTTAACTATGCAAATGTTGGTGATATAACTGGTAAAATAGCACTAGTAAGACGTGGTGATAATAGCTTTGAAGAAAAAGCAATGATAGCTAAAAATAAAGGTGCAATTGCTTGTATCATTTATAATAACATTGATGGTGATATTTTAATGTCAATGGGTAAAACTGAACATATACCTACAATATCTATATCAAAAGATGATGGTACTATTCTTGCCTCAAAAAATACAGGTACGCTTACATTACGTTCAACATATCAAGCAGGTCCATTTATGTCTGATTTCTCAAGTTGGGGTCCTACTCCTTCACTTGGAATTAAACCAGAAATTACTGCTCATGGTGGCGAAATTATGTCTGCTATTCCTGGTGGTGGCTATGACAAATTAAGTGGTACATCAATGGCTACTCCTAACCTTTGTGGAATTGTTGTATTAATTCGTCAATATATTAAAGAAAAATACCCAACTTTAAGTGCTAAACAAGTTGCTGTAATGACTAACCAATTATTGATGTCAACCGCAAACATTGTTTTAGATGAAAGAGGAAATCCTTATTCACCTAGAAAACAAGGTGCAGGTCTTGCAAGTTTATATAATTCTGTTAATACAAAAGCATATATAACTGTAGATGGAATCGATCGTTCTAAATTAGAATTAAAAGACGATGCTAAACGTACAGGTATATATAATATGGAATTTAATTTAATTAACTTATCTAATGAAACTCTTACTTATGATTTATCTGTAGTAGGTATGACTGAAAGTGTTTCAACATCTGATGAAAAACACGTTGCTGAAAAGTCGCAAATTTTAAACGGAAATACAGTAATATCATCTGTAGAAGGTGCTAAATTAAATGGTACAACATTAACTATTGAAGCTAATAAAACTGCTAAAATAAAATTAACATATAATCTTAGCGATACTGATAAAAACTTAATTGATGAATTATTCCCATATGGAATGTATGTAGAAGGATTTGTTAAATTAACAACTAATAAAGATGATGAAATTGATTTGAATATTCCTTTCCTTGCCTTCTATGGTGACTGGACAGAAGCTCCAATGTTTGATAAGACCTACTTTGAAGTAGAATCAGAAGCTCATAATATGGCAATTGATGATGAAGATAAGATAAAGGCTGATTATTATGCAACAACACCATATGGTTCTTATTTCTATAATTATCTAATTCCACTTGGAACATATCTATATGATATCGATGAAGAAAAGTATGATGCTATCCCTGCTTCTTTAGATCACATTGCTATTTCTAATTCACTTGGAACAATTGATGGTATTTCAGCTATTGCTGCAGGTTTACTTAGAAATGCTAGAAAAATGGTATTTACGATTACTGATAAAGTAACTGGCGAAGTAGTTTGGGAATATATAGATTATAATGCTTCAAAAGCATACCCTAATGGTGCTTCTCCATTACCTTATTATGAAAATTTAAAAGCTAAATCATCTACTCTTGGTCTTGTTAACAACCGTCAATACGAATTCAAAATGAAAGGTACACTTGACTACGGAGATGGTGGCGAAAGTACAAATGTTCGTAATCAATTTAGTTTTGATTTCTATCTAGATGATGAAGCCCCAGTATTAAAAGAAGTAAGCTATGAAAAAGTATATGATAAGACTTTAAAGAAAGACCGTTATTACATTAATATGGTTGTATATGATAACCAATATGTACAATCAATTACACCTATTATTTTCACATCTTCATCTACATACACTTTCTTAACTAAAGATCCTATTCCTGTATATAGTGAAAAGGGTAAAGACAATGTAGTAAGATTTGAAATAACTGATTATTTAGATGATATATTTAATGATGAATTAATAACAAATGCTTTAGCCTTCTCAATTGATGACTATGCATTAAATTCAAATATATATTTATGTCAATTACCGGGTACTCAAGGTGACTTTAAGTTCACAAAAGATGGTACATTAGAAGGAACTGATTTAACAATCTTATCTATGTATGAAGATGAAGTTTTAGATTTAACTAAGTATCTCGCAACTGCAGATACAACAGTTGATGATAACAAGGATTATTTAAAATTCTTAGAATGGGCATCTTCTAATGAACAAGTTGCTACAATAAAAGAAGGTTTAGTATACGGACTTAATGCTGGTAGAACTACAATAACTGTAAGAGAAGCATTAAATGGTAAACAAACAGTATTAATAGTTAATGTTAAAAAACGTACTCAAACTAAGGAAAGCTTAGCTTATAAACCTCAAAGTGTAAGTAGATCAAGCAATAAGGAAACTAGTGAAGGTTCTAAAGCAACCATTGAATCAATTAGATTTTCTTATTTTGATACATTGTTTGCATATTCTAGAGCTGCACAGACTAGTGAAATAGGTAAAACTGGCGATCGTAAATTCCTATCTAGTATGTCAGGAATTAGTTTCTACCCAGGTGAAAAAATAAAATTAGCGTATGATGTTAATCCTTGGTATGTTGAAGGAAACTACAACATAAGTTATAGTTCAACTAATCCAAGTGTTGCACAAGTAAATGAAAATGGTGAAGTAACTGCCCTTAAAGAGGGTAATGCTAATATCCTTATAAAAGTAGAAGGTTCCAATGTAATGGACCGTGTCAGAGTTACAGTTAAGAGTGAATTTGTCATTGAAAACCGTATGCTTGTTGCATATAAAGGTTTAGGTGGTGATGTAGTAATCCCTGATGATGAAGGTATTTTATATATTGGTGCTTATGCTTTCTGCTTATATGATACAGATCAATCTATAGAATTAACTGATGATGATTACGATGCTAATAAAATACCATCAATGAATACTTCTGTTAAGTCAATAGTAATTCCTGATGGTGTTGAAGAAATTCAAAAATATGCTTTCTATAATTGTACAAGTCTAGAAAGAGTTGTGATTCCTAGTAGTGTAAAATATATTAGAGAATATGCTTTCTGTAAAGATGAAGAATTAACTACAATCAATCTAGAAAATATACAGGTTATAGGTAAACAAGCTTTTGAAGATTGCGTATTATTAGACAATATTAGTTTAAATAAAATATATGCAATTGGTGTTAGTGCTTTCGAAGGATGCACAAGCCTTTCAAAAATTGATCTTTCAACTTTAAGAAATACTGGTGAAAGAGCATTTAAAGATTGCACAAACTTAAAGCAAGTTACATTGTCTGAAAATACAAAATTAGCAAGTGCTATGTTTGTAAATACAGGCATAGAAACAATAGATATTTATGAAAAAGTACAAATTCCAACATTCTGTTTTGCACAATGTGAGAAATTACAAACTGTCAATATCCATAACAATTTAATAGTTATTTCAAAGGGTGCATTTAGTGAATGTCATAGTTTAAAAAATGTTAACTTCATTGGTGAAGTAAAAGAAATTGGTGAACAAGCATTCTATGAATGTAGTTCAATTCAAAAGATTGTTTTACCAAACAATCAGGTTACACTAGGAAATTATTGTTTTTACAGATGTGAAAGTTTAACTGAAGTTGAATTCCAAAGTAATACTGAGATAGTAGAAAATTTAGGCTCTGTTTTCCAAAATACTAATTTAACAACATTTATAGTTAGTCCAAAAAACACAAAATATACTACAGTTGATGGTTTATTGTTAGATAAACTTGGTACAACAATTGTTTTTGCTGCAACAGCCAAAGCATATGGTGATTTAGTTTTAGATGAAAAATATGTTGCTATAGCAGATAGTGCTTTCTGTGGTGCTAACATTACTACTCTTACTGTCTTAAATAGCAAATTACGTATCGGTAATTACGCATTTGTTAATTGCGAAAAATTAGAAAAAGTAATTTTACCCGCAAAAGCAGGAGTTGTAATTGGCAATCATGCATTCAATTATGCAAGTAGTTTAGTTGGAGTTGAAAATTTAGCATATGTTAAAGAAATTGGTGATTATGCATTTGCTAATACTGGTTCACTAAAAGTAGAACTCGGAGCTAACGCTAATGTTGGTGAAGGTGCATTCTTCCAATCTAAAATTGTATATGTAAAACTTGGTGCTAATTCAAACTTTGGACTTGGTGCATTCCAAAAATGTTCATATTTAGAAGAAGTTGCAATGCCTGAAGCTGGTAATGTTCATTTTGGTGTTGCTTGCTTTGCAAATGATATTAAGCTTTCAAAAATTGATTTAAGTAAACTTGATGAAACAATTGAAAGAGAAACTTTCTATGGATGTGTTAGTTTGAAATCAGCGAACTTATTAACTGTTAAAAACATCGGTGATTACTCATTTGCGGATTGTAAATCTTTAAACTACTTAAATATTCCTGTAGTAGAAGTAATTGGTTCTGGTGCTTTCTCAAAATATAGTGAAAGCGCATCTTCTAGTGCTCCTACATTTACAAGTGTAACTTTACCAGACACATTAAAAGAAATTGGTGAAGGTGCATTCTTAGGATGCAGTGGCTTAATTGAAATAACTTTACCTGCAACTTTAGAAGAAGTTAATAATTATATGTTTGCGTATTGTATCAATTTGCAAGAGGTAACACTTCCTGCAACAATCAAAAAAATTGGTTTATTTAGTTTTGCAGGATGCGTATTGCTAAGTAAAATAAATCTTGATAACATTGAAGAAATAGCTAATTATGCGTTCACTTCATGTAATGTGCTAGATAATGTTAATTTATCAAAAGTAAAAACTATTGGTGAAGGTGCATTTGCCCAAACATATACATCTGGCATTCTTGATTTAAGTGAATTAGTTGAATTAGGTAATTATGCATTCCAAGGTACTCGTTTCGAAAAAGTAAATGCTCCAAAATTAATAAAAATTGGTGAAGGTGCATTTAGTAATAATGCAAGTTTAGCAGAATTTACTTTTGCTAACGGAATTGAATTAGTTGGTCCATATGCATTTAATGGATGCACAAATTTAAAATCATTCTATTTTGTAGATAGTTCAAATACAAGAACTAATGATGGTACTATTAATGATTATGCAAAAATAAGTAATGGCGTTTTATACACACATATGAAATCTAATCACTGGTTACTTGCATCTGTTCCCGCAAATCTAGACATTGAAAAATTAGTAATTGATGAAGATACATATCGTATTGAATCATTTGCGGGTAATGCCAATACACACATAAAAGAATTAGTATTACCAGATACATTAAAGATAATTGGAAATTATGCATTCTTCGGTTATACTAACCTAGCAACTGTTGAATTCAGATCATTTATCGCTCCATCTCTTGAAGCAAATTATAATAAAAATGCACAACTTACTGAAGATGATCCAGGATATGAAATTCTACACAAATATTTTGATGTCTTTAGTTTAGAATTGTACTACTATAATTTCATTGACTTAGTTGGTAAAAAAGCTCCAATCAAAATGATTTTACCAAAGAATAGTGGTTTGATTGGATACGATTCAATTGTATATGAAGTATATTTTGGTAAAGATAGTGAAGCAAATCATAGTGATTATGAAGCAATGAATAAGAGCTTAATTCAATTTATCGATTATGCTGAACAAATTGGTAAATTAAATGTTATAACACTTTCTGATGAAACATTAATTAACAATGCAATTACTGTTCTTAATAGTGTTAATCAGGATGCAACTAAATATGGTTATAGTGAAACTGAATGGAATAATTTAGTTAAAATTGCAAAAGATGCAAAAGAAAAACTAGCTAAATTAAAATTAGCTAGTGCTAGTAAGAATGTTAGAGAATTACAAGAAAAGATTAACAACCTACCAACAACATTTGATATTTCTAAAATAACTTTATTAAGAAGTATAAGTGAAGAGTTATCTAATTTAACTTTTGAAAATCGTTCAATCTTAGATTTAACAAATTACAATACATTAGTTGCTTCATACGAAGAATATGTAAACGCAATTAATGATGAAGCTGTAAAAGTTGTAAACTCTACAAATAAAGCATTTACTCCTTGGAACATTATAGGCCTCGTTACTACATCGCTTGCGACAATGGCGTTTGCTTATTTTGGAATAAGACGTAAATATATGTAGGAGGAAAAAATAATGAAAAAGAAATCAATAATAATTCTTTCTACAATCGCATGTTTAGTGGTTGTTGGAATAATAGTCACAATTGTTTGTGTTTCTAGTTCTAATTCAATTGCTAAAAAGATGAAAAAAGCAACTGAATCTGTTAAAAATGTTACTAAAGTAACAACAGTATATTCAGTTAAAGATGGTGAAGAATTAGTTTATAACAATGAACAAGTAGTTTCTATTGATGAAACAGGTACTGCTGATGTTGTAACTAATGAATCTAAATTAAATAGTAAATTTGTTCTTGAAGCAAAAACAAGTGTTAATACTATTGAAAACTTTAACCGTGATAATTTAATAGGGTTAAACTTAACTAAGAAATTAGTGACAAATTATAAAAAGACTAAAGCTGGTTTTGAATGTGAAGTTACTAAAGAAAACATCAATGCGGTTTTAGGTACTGAAGATTTTGAAATTTTAGATAACGCAAAAATAATTTTTGTGTTTGAAAATAAAAATTTAGTTAGTATAGAATGTGTATTTAAAACTACATCTTCTAAAGATGTAACAATATACACAACATACACATACTAAGGAGGTATTAAAATGAAAAAGTTTAAATTAACTTTTCAAAAAGGTATTCTCTTTTGCTTAGTGTTGTTGATGATTTTTTCAGTAACTAGCTGTAAAAAACATGAAGATACACCTAAAGATGATGTTAAAATCACACTTGAAAGTGATAAATATACATTACAAAAAACAGATGTAGCTAAATTGACAGTAACTGTTACGGGATCAACTGATACAACATATTCTTGGATGTATGACACATCTCTACTAAATATTGATGCAAATAATCAATTAAAAGTAATTGGCGATTATTCAACAAAAAGAACTGTCGAAATAAAAGCTGTTGCTAATGCGGACAAAACAAAGAGCGCAACAATCAGCATAACTCTAAATGTAACTCCAATAAAACCTCCAGTTAAAGATGATATATCTGTAGGTATTAAAGGAAGTTCAGAGGTAAAGAGTGGAAAAACTATCAACCTTGAAGCTGTTGTTACTGGTAGTGATAATCAAACAGTTTTATGGGAAGTAAAAAGTGGTTCTGAATTTGCTACAATTGATTCAGAAGGTAGACTTACTGCAAGTAAGGTAAGCGGTGATAAAGTTATTGAAGTTACTGCTACTTCACTTGCTGATACAAGTGTTGTTGCAACTAAAGTAATAACAATAGTTGCAAAACCAGAATTAACTCAAGAAATGCTAGATGCATTAAACGTTGATACAATTGGTTTTGAAGGATATATAAACATTAATTTATATACAATTGGTCTTTATTCTAAATTACATTCAACTCATATAACAGTTGTTAAAACTGCAATGGATGGAACTAATTGGTATGCAGAATATCTAAATGGTGATACAAATACTCAGATGGGATTATATTATCGAAATCATGATCAAAAAGCTTGTCAAGTAAGTGTAAGTTTTATGAATGAAGAACAATACACTCCAATGCAAGCTGATGATGGATCATCTGTATCTTGGGAAGATGCTGGATTATATAATAATTTGAAAGGGTTAAAACTTTCTGATTTTCAATTTAATGAAAAGACTTGGCGTTATGAATATGTGGGAAGCGATGAAAGACTAGATGAAAAAATAGTTGCTTCAGCAAACCCTTATGATTTCATTGCTGATGGATTCTCACTAATAATTGAAGATGGTGAAATATTAGGTATCTACGCAAAGAGTAAAGAAGATTACTCAATTGCTGTTGGATATAAAGCAATTCAAGAATTAATTGTTGCTATTAACTTTGATGAAACAGTAGATGTTAAAAGAATTACAAAGTTCTCTCATGAAAATGGTGTACATGATGAACTTGCAGTAGCAATTGCAAATATGAGAGCTTTGAAAAGTTACACACTAGATTTTAAGAGTATTGTAGCATCATATATGTATACTGGTCTTGTACAAAGTGGTTATACAGAATATGTTACACAAAATGATTGCTATTTCTTGCCTTACTCTGTAACATATGACAAGAAAGGTAATGAAATTCACAATTATAAAGAAAATGCCGATTATGGATATCATAAGATAAATGATAATTTATATAACACATTCTTTACAAATAAAGCTGGTGGATATAACGCAACAAGAGCATATCAAACAGATTTTAGTGCTGCTAAACCTACATTTGGCTTTGCGGCAGAAATATTTAGAAGTTACTATGTAAATGCTAAAGATGGAACAACTACATATTATGTAGATAACGTTATGTCTTCAGTTGCTTCAACATTCTATTATGGTGTTGGAAATGATGAAAATTTATATGGCTTGTTTGCTACTGAAGGAAGAATTTCTTCTACAGAAACTTTCACACCATATGTAGTAGTAAAAGATGGTTATATTATTGAAGCTGCATTCTACTTCTATGTTGGTTCAATGTATGGTGTAGTTGAAATTAAATATAGTGATTTTAACAAAACTGAAATACCTCAAGATGTGAATATTGATTTCACACCTAGACAAGTTCCAACTTCTTGGAGTGAATTAACAGTAAATGTGTCTAGTGATGGTCCAAGTACTGTTGATGATGAAGAAGTAAATGCTTTAGAGTATTTCAAGACTTTCTATGGGAATGATAATATTGATAATGAATTACCATTCTTTGGGAATGTTTTAGGAGATACATATGGCTTTGGATTAACAACTATTTATACACCTGGAGGAACAAATAATGCGGAACTAAGCGTTGTACTTTATTATGACGTACCGCTTGGTTTAGATTACACAATAGATGCGCCGTTAAAGGATATAAAAGATTATTTGGTTAGCCTTGGCTTTGTAGAAAATAAGTATGGAGAATTTAATAAAGATAATATTTGGATTAGTCCTCAGGACTCAAATCTAGATTTAGTAATCTATGTTTGGAAAAAATAGGAAAGAAAGGTGAAAAATATGAAGGTTTTAAAAAGTATATTTTCAAAAATTTTCGTTTTAGCTTTAATTCTTGGCGTTGCAATTAGTTTTGCAGGATGCAAAAAAGATACGGGTAAAACTGAAAATGTTCAAATTGAAGCTACTATAAACAAAAGTAGTTTAAAGAGCGATGAAACTGCTCAACTTACTGTAACTGTAACTGGTTCTAGTGATACTAGTTATACATTACAATATGATACTTCAGCAATCAAAATTAGTGCTGAAGGTGAAATTAGCGTTGTAGGCGAAATAGCAGTTGATCGTAAAATAGAAATAATGGCAATTGCTAATGCAGATAAAACAAAGAGTGCAACCGCAAGCATAACTCTTACTGCAAAAGAAAACGTAAAAATTTCTATTGAAGCTGATAAAACAACTATTGATAAAGACACATCTGCAGTTTTAACTGTAACAGTTTCAAATGCTACAAACAAAGCATATACATATGTATGCTCAAGTGATATTGTAAAAATTGAAAATGATGTTGTTTCTTTAGTTAAAGAAATTACTGTAGATCAAATTGTTACTATTACAGTATCTTCTGTAGAAGATCCACTAGTAAAAGCATCAATTGCAATCTTAGTAAAAGCTCCTGTAGTTGAAGGTAGAGTTGGTGATTTAACATCTGATATGATTAAAGCTATTGGTAATTCAAGCATTACTGTAATAGGTACTTTAACTGATTATTATCAAGATTTCCAACAATCTTTCAATAATACTACTCATGAGTATAATATTGAAGTAAGAATGAATGATGGTGCTTGGGATAGCGTTTGGTCTATTAAAGGTCAAGAAGAAACTAGTCGTCTTGCTGACAACTATCGTAGAGGTAAAACAAACGGCTTAAAAGACCAATATGGTAATATCGGCCATGGTCTTGAAAAGACATATATTAATAAGAGAAATGAAGTTGAATCTGCATTAGTTAAAGACTATATGAGCGTACCTTCAGTTTGGGAAGCACAACACTTATGGAATCATTTAGGTAATTTACAAATTTCTAAATTTACATATGATGCTGAACAAGAAGTATATGTTTACAATATCAATCGTGAAAACGTTGATGACTTATATTTAATGACTTATTTATCTTACTCATTAACTCCAATGCTTTCAGATACATTAGATCAATTATTCTTAGTAGTTGAAGATGGTAAGATTACAAAATTACTTGCTCAAACAGAAATTTTATATTATGGTGCTGATACAAGAGAAGATGCAAGTGCCATGAGTTATACTACAATTGAAGTTTCATTCTCAAATGTTGGTACAACTGAAACAAAAGATCCTGAACCATTTGAAGCATCAGAAAATTCAGAATATTTAGCACAAGCTATTGAAAAGATGCAAAAAGCTGATAACTATACATTCCATGCAAAAGATACACAAACTTATGCACCTTCTACAGATTCTGGTGATTATTCAACATCTAGCACAAAAGCTGGTAAGAAAGTAACAAATAATACTTCTGCAACAGGTATTCCTGGATGCTATGGTCAAGTTACAAAAGAAGCAATCTTATATGCTACTACAATTGAATACACACAAACAATGGATAATAAACCTTATCGTACTGAATATACTGGTTACAAACAAATTGATGAAGCAACTTATGATCAATTCGCATATGATTATAAGACAGGTTCATTAATTGGTACTAAGAAGATTAAAGGTAGCGTAACAGATCAATTACCTAAATTTGATTTATCTGCAAACATCTTCGAATTTGCAGGTCAAAAGAAGGTAGGTAACAAGATGCAATATACATTCGTATTAAGAGAAACTGCAATTACTAGAGATGTAGCAATGGAAGTTAGTGCTTATACATATGCTAAGAGTGGTCAAGCTTCAACAAGTAGCTTAACATACATCGTTGTAGACCAAGATGGTAACCTAGTTTCTACTACTTATCCATATTCAATAAGCGATATCTATTATGGTTATGTAACTACAACATATACTGAAATTGGTACTACTGTTTTAGATGAAGATTTATTTGATGGTTATGTTCCAAGAGTATTAAAGACTTCGTGGGATCAATATACAGTTAAATACTACAGTGCAACACACTCAACACGTGATTCACACGAAGAAGCTGCATCAGTAGTATTAGATGCTATTTATGGTGAAGCTGTAAAAGATTTACCTGCTCCAAGTGTATTATTAAATATCTTAGGTGATAACCTTAATGGCCCATTCTTTAGTTGGAAAGTAAAAGGCACAGATGCTGATGGAAATGATATATATGCTGATTATATTGAAATGACTACAACAAGTTCTGAATATGATGAAAATGGTAGAATTACAAATTATGAAGAACTAATGGAAGAAATTAAAGACGCTTTAGTAGCAGAAGGCTTTGTATTATCTGTTGCAAATACTGATACTACAGGTGGTGAATCTGGTAAAAGTAACAGATATGTATGTTTTGTTAAAGGTGATATAGAAATTGTTATTGAAAACAACTACACAAAATACTTCTGGATTTATTTCTATGTAACTGGAGATTGGACTTTAAATCGTAATAAATAAAACCAATAGTTAAGGGGATTAATATTATGAAAAAAATAGCAAAGTTTATTTCCCTAATTACATTAATGTTGATGATGGTAACCACATTACTTGCAGGTTGTGAAAAAACAACAGAAACAACAAAAAAAGTAAGTGTGGTTGCTAGTCAACCAATAATAGATGTAGAACAAGATGCGGTAGACACCCTTGATTTTACTAAGTTATTTAAAATAACTGTAGATGATGAACAAATAGAAGTAAAAGCATCTTATATAGATTTGGGTGGTTTATGTACTAAGGTTGGTACTTACACTGTAACTTGCACTTATGAAGAAAAATTTGCAAGTATAATAGTTAATGTCAATAAGAGTGAATCAAATATAGTAGTTAACAAAAAAGTAACTTCAATTGATATAAAAATCAATGAAGTTGATACATATGACTTTACTACTTTATTTACAATATCTGAAAAGGGTAATAGTGTTACCGTTGAAGAAAGTTTTGTAGATTATTCAAAAGTAGTAGCAAAGGTTGGTACTTACAAAGTTACTTGTACATATAAAGACGTAAGCGAAACAATTACAGTTAATGTAAAAGATATTGTTTACGAATTGAGATTATCAGTTGATGAAGTAAAAGTAACTGTTGATACTGCTTTAAATTATGATTATCTTGCCTTATTTACAGCGTTTGTTGATGATGAAAAAATTGATATAACTAGCGAAATGGTTGAAAGTACTGTTAGAGCTGAAATTGGTACATATTATGTAAAAGTTACTAATGGCAAGGTTTCTAAAACTTTAAAAGTTGTTGTAACAAGTGGTAAAGTTTTAGAAGTAATACCTTCTTATAAAACTCTTGATTTAACTGAAGAAGAAATGTCAACATATGATTTTACTAATTTATTTAGTTTATATATTGATGGAGCTGCAGTAGAAGTTACATTAAGTATGATTGATACATCAGCACTTAATAATGCAACAGTTGGTAATACATATAATGTAGTATTTAACTATACTTACGAAGGTTTAAAATATACTGAAACTGTTAGTATAAAAGTTGTTGAAAACGCAACAGTTCAAATCAAAGCAAAAAATGTAGTAACTTATCCTAACGGAGAGTACATTGATTTAACAACTTTATTTGAAATTACTATCGGTGATAAGAACATTCCTGTAACAATGGATATGATTACTGGTATTATTGATTATACTGAAGTTGGCGAAAATATTATTACTTTAAATTACAATGGTTTAACTAAACAAGCTATTGTTGAAGTAAAACGTGGGGTAATTATTGAACACTCAAAATCTGATACAATTACAATTCTAAAAGGTACAAATAAAGGTAATTATAATTTTATTGAAGACTTTAAA
>OHBX01000823.1_pt1 | contig 14712 bp, 10 predicted proteins | sample 1577441 | NCBI WGS metagenome assembly OHBX01 (sample SAMEA3879561, study PRJEB24766) | human gut metagenome | biome: human-associated habitat; feature: feces | place: USA | collected 1985/1987 | reverse complement strand
CAAGTAACGCATAACAAGCGAAAAGAAAGGCATGAGAAAATGGAAGAATTGACATTACTCCAAAAGAAATAGAATTATTAAAACTTCTTATAGAACACAAAGGACTGGTTTTGACCCGTTCACAAATTCTTGACGAACCGTTATCGCTTGGCGAATACAAACCCAAAAACGTTGACGGCAAGTTTAGAGGTTATGTTTCGGCAAGCGAAGCCGTTTCAAAATCAATCAACATCCCTGCAATTAAAGTGCTTTCATATGTTGGCGTTGAAAGGGCAAAATCTTATGCTGAAGGCATGGGCATAGACTTTGACGATGAAGACGCGTCACTTGCTCTTGCGCTGGGCGGAATGCGATATGGCGTGAGTTTAAAACAGATGGCGCAGGCTTACTCGACTTTTGCGTGCGGCGGAAAATATGCCGAAGCCAAATTTGTGGAATATATAACTGACGCGAAAGGCAAAATTCTTTATAAACACTCCCCTCAAACTGCGCAAGCGATTCGTGAAGACACTGCATATTTAATGACTACAATGCTGCAAGAGGCTGCAGAAAGCGGCACAGCGAAAAATCTTGCATCGCTTGAAATGGCAATCGCCGCCAAGACAGGAACGGTTGGAAAAGGCAAAAAAAACAGCGACGCGTGGTGCGTGGCTTATACTCCTGAAAAAGTGTGCGCTGTTTGGGTTGGAAACTTGGACAACACTCCAATTTCAGTTGCGGGCGGAAATCAGCCGACAAGGTGTGCGAAAAACTATTTTGAAAGCGCAAAAGAAGAAAACCGCGGAGCAATCGTTGTGCCAAGCACGATAGTGACGCGCGACATTGACCTTGTAAGTCTTGAAAACGAACACCGCATCGAATTTGCTTCGCCGGCGACTCCTGAGCGATTTAGGCAGAGTCAAAGTTTTTCGGTATTTAACTTGCCAAAAGATGTTTCAAGCAATTTTTTAGAAGTTGAAAAACAAAATTTTGATGTAAAATTTGACGGCAAAACAGCAAGCATTTCGTTTAAAGCAAAACGCAATTATATTTATAAAATTTATGATTCAACTGCGCTTTTAAAAGAAGTGTCCGGACAAAATGAAGATGTGGCGCTTTCGCTGGATTTTTCAGGCGAAAACGTGAAAATAGTTTATGGATTTGACGAGAAAAATTGTCAGGTTTTTGAATGCAAAATTAAAAATGAAACACCTAAAATTCAGCCTATAAAAAAGAGAAGATTTTTTGTGTAAATCTTCTCTTTAAATTTTCTTTTTATTTGCTTATCTTGACTATTCTTCGTCGCCGCCAACTTCAATTGGCAGTCCGTCTTTTTTAACTTCATCGATGATTTGTTTTTCGATTTCAGCATAAAGTTCTGGGTGGTTTTCAAGGTAAGCTTTTGTGTTTTCTTTGCCTTGTCCAATTTTTTCGTCGTTGTATGCAAACCATGAGCCAGATTTTTTGATGATTCCAAATTGTGTTGCAAGGTCAACTACGCAACCTGATTTTGAAATTCCCTTTCCATAGATAATATCAAATTCGGCAACTTTAAATGGAGGAGCAAGTTTGTTTTTAACAACTTTGATTTTTGTTTTGTTTCCGATAATGTTTGCCCCTTCTTTGATTGCTTCGCCTTTTCTTACGTCAAGACGAACACTTGCATAGAATTTAAGCGCCTTTCCACCGGCTGTTGTTTCTGGGCTGCCGTAGATTACGCCGATTTTATCACGAAGTTGGTTGATGAACACAACGATAGTGTTGCTTTTGTTGATTGCACCTGTCAGTTTTCTGAGTGCTTGTGACATCATACGGGCTTGAAGGCCTACGTGATTGTCCCCCATTTCACCGTCGATTTCGGCTTTTGGTGTGAGCGCTGCGACACTGTCGACAACTACTACGTCGACCCCGCCACTGCGAACAAGCATATCGCAAATATTGAGCGCTTGCTCTCCGTTGTCAGGTTGAGCAACATAAAGGTCTTTTAAAACTACGCCGAGTTTTTCTGCGTAACTTGGGTCAAGAGCATGTTCGGCATCGATGAATGCTGCTGTTCCGCCCATTTTTTGTGCTTCGGCAATAATGTGAAGCGAAACTGTTGTTTTACCTGAAGATTCAGGTCCGTAAATTTCAATAACTCTGCCTCTTGGCACTCCACCTATTCCGAGAGCAAGATCAAGGGTTAAGCAACCTGTTGGAATCACGTCAATTTTTTGATTTGTTGTGTCTCCAAGCTTCATAATTGAACCTTTGCCGTATTGTTTTTCAATTTGAAGAAGTGCTTGTGAAAGTGCATCTTCTTTTGTTAAATTCTTTTCCATAATCTCTCTCCAATTCGTCTATTTATCTATCTTTCTTTTCTGTTTATTAGTTTTTACTGTTTTCCGAAAATGTCTTCATAATCTTTTTGGCTGATAAGGATTTCGCGTTCGTCACCTTCGTCTGAGATGTAGCCTAAAACTGTCATATCTTTCACGATTTTGGTTGCACGTTGTTCGTCAATGTTGAAACGTGATGCAACTTTTTTCATGCTGATAAGACCTTCGTCAAAAAATTCACGCAAAACATCAGGAATAAGCCCGTCATATTTAACTGTTTTTTCTTGCTTTTTAGGATCTTCTTTAAGCACGTGTCTGTTTTTAACAATGTAACCGATTCCTGATGAGATGGTAAGGATTGTGCTTACAACAAGGCATACAATTAACACGATGCAAATAACAGTGTTTGCTGTGCCTTCGATTGCTGTCCAGAACTCAGATACTAAGAACGCATAAATCATGTATAAAAAGATTGTTACGTCTTGTATTGTCGCTTTGATTTTTCCCGATTTGTCGGCTGCTAAAACAAGGTTTTTCGTTGCTGCGATTTGGCGGAAAGCACTGATGATAAGTTCTCTAGCCAAGATGATTGTCACGCACAAAATTCCAAGCCAGATTGGCCAGATGGCTGGGATTGCTTGGCTTACCCCTGCACCTTGAACAGGCCATGCGGTAATTAAAAGCAGACCGCTCATAACCAAGACTTTGTCGGCTATTGGGTCTAAGAATTTGCCTAAATCGGTGACTAAGTTTCTTTTTCTTGCAATTCTTCCGTCGATATTGTCAGTGATTGCGGCAATTCCAAAGATTAAGGCTGCAACAAGTTTACCGTAAGGAATGAAGTCTGCAAGATAGAAAAATATCACAAATGGAATTAAACAAATACGTGAAATTGTTATTTTATTTGGTAAATTCACTTGATTTCTCCTTCATAACTGTTTGCATAAAAATCGGTTAATTTTACATTGTAGATTTTGCCAATTTCTATATTTCCATTATCCACAATTTTGACATTAAAGTCAACTAATGGAGAAAGAAATTTGGCATGTCCGATGAAAAATCCGCTGTCTTCGTCATAGGCGTCGACAAGAACTGGCACAACGTGCGAAATTTCTTCTTTAGCCTTTATTGAAGCGATTTTTTCTTGGACTTTTTGAACCTTTTTAAGGCGGCGCATCTTAATAAAATTTGGAATCTGCTTTTTCATAAAATACGAAATTGTGTTTTCTTCGCGATAGTATGGGAAAAAGCCCACATAATCGAGCTTTGTCTCTTGCAAAAACTTAACAAGTTTTTTAAATGCCCTGCCCGTTTCGCCCGGATATCCGACGATGAAAGTCGAACGAATTTTTATGTCAGGATAGTTTGTATGAATATCTGCGATTAGATTGCGGGTGAATTCTTCGTCATGCTTGCGGCGCATCGATTTTAATATCTCGTTGTCGATGTGTTGAAGCGGAATGTCTATGTATTTGCACATTTTAGGTTCGTTTTCAATAAGGTCAAGAAGTTGTTTATCGACCATTTCAGGATAGGCATAATGGATTCGAATCCACTCAATTTCTTTTATTTTGGCAAGTCTAGTGCAAAGTTCGGTTAGCATTGGTTTGCCGTAAAGGTCCGTGCCATATCTGGTTGTGTCTTGCGCGACCAAAATGAGTTCTTTCACGCCGCGCTTTGCAAGCAATTTGGCTTCGCTGACAAGGTCTTCCATTTTTTCGCTTTTATATTTGCCGCGAATACGTGGAATTGTGCAGAACGAGCAGACATTGTTGCAGCCGTCGGCTATTTTTAAATAAGCATAGCCATTTGAAGTTGTCAAAACTCTGTCAAAACTGCTTTTTGGCTTGCTAGGTTTTACGCCATAAAGGTTTTCGATGATGTTGATTATGTTTTTGTTTTCAGAAAGTGGAACGATTGCGTCGGCTGTTGTGAACTCTTGCTTGATTTCACGCATATGGCGGGCTGGAAGACAGCCAGTAACAATCAATTTTTCGATTCTGCCCGACTTTTTAAGATTTTCCATTTCAATTATGTTTGCAATAGATTCTTTTTTAGCAGGCAAAATAAACGCACAAGTGTTGACTATCACAATGTCAGCATCTTCAACATTTTCTATAACCTGCATTCCGTAATTTGAAAGCAAAAAAAGCATCTTTTCAAGGTCGACTCGGTTTTTGTCGCAACCGAGTGATATGGCAGATACTTTTTTTGTTTTAAGGTCTTCTTTAGTCATTGTTTCTCCGTTATTCGTATTTGTCGCCAAATATCTGATAATACTCTTCAAGAGTTATATAAACATTTCTTGGCTTTGCTCCGTCGGCGGCTGAAATGTAGCCCATTTCGGTCATTTGGTCGATGATTTTGCCGGCACGTGGATAGCCGATTGAAAGACGACGTTGAATCATTGAAGTTGACGCTTGTCCTGCGTCTATGCACATTTTAAGTGCTTCAGGAAGAAGCGGATCCATTCCCCCACGTTCGTTGTCGCCGCCGTTTGATGAGGCTTTTGGAGCATTGTTGATTGCATCTTGAATGTCTTTATCAAACACTGGTTCGTTGTTGAGAGTAACATAATTTACTATGTCGGCGATTTCACGAGTTGTTATAAAGCAACCTTGAACACGTTTTGGTGCTGCTGAATATTCTTGTGGAGCATAAAGCATATCACCATGTCCCAGCAACTTTTCGGCGCCCGGTTGTCCTAAAATTACAACTGAGTTTACATTGCTTGCAACTTTGAATGCGATGCGTGATGGGAAGTTTGCTTTGATGCCGCCTGTGACATATTCAGTTGTTGGATATTGTGTTGCCAAGATGATGTGAATACCGGCCGCTCTCGCCTTTTGTCCAAGACGAATAATTTTGTCTTCAACTTCTTTCTTGCCTTGCATGATAAAGTCTGAAAATTCGTCGATGATGATTACGATGAAAGGCATTTTCTTTTTCTTGTAAGTCACAACGTCTGGGGTTGAGTTGTATTCATCGATGTCTCTTACGCGTGCTTCACGAATAAGTCTGAAACGGCGCTCCATTTCGTCAACCGCCCATTGAAGCGCATTTGTCGCTTTTGTAAGGTCGGAAATAACTTTTGGAACTATAAGGTGTGGAATGCCTTCATATGGTGTAAATTCGACCTGTTTTGGGTCGATAAGCAGCAATTTGCAGTCGTCTGGCGATGATTTGTAAAGCAGTGAGATGATTATGCTGTTGAGCATTACACTCTTTCCCGAACCAGTTGTTCCGGCGATTAAAAGGTGTGGCATTTTGTTGAGAGCACCAACCATAATTCTGCCAGTGATGTCCTTTCCTACAGCATATGTGAGTGGAGATTTTGCTGAATTGAATTCGTTTGAAATTAGCACATCTTTTAATGAAACTGTTGCGACTTTGTCGTTTGGAACTTCGATGCCGACAACGTTTCTGCCTGGAACTGGGGCTTCGATACGCACATCGCCACCGTTTGCTTCAAGGGCAAGTGCGATGTCGCTTGAAAGGTTGAGAATCTTTTTAACGGTTACGCCGCTTGGCATTTCAAGTTCATATCTTGTAACTGCTGGGCCGATTACGACGTTTTGAACTTTTGCAGGCACACCAAATTCTTCGAGTGTGTTTTCTAAGATTACAGTTTTTGTTTGAATGTCGTCGTCAAGGTCGCTCATGTCAGTTGAACGAGTTGTAACAAGGTCGATTGGAGGTTTTGTATACGAATAAGGCTTGATAACCTCTGGCTTTTCTTCCTCTTCGCTGTTTGAGATGTTGTCAAAATCAACAAATTTTTTGTGGTCTGGAACGGCAAATTCGCCATCTCTAACAAGTCCACGATCGCTTTGGTTTGCTGATGTTGTGCAATCAGAGCGGTCAAAATTGTTGCGGCCATTGTCGCGCGAAAGTGCGTCACGGTCTGAGTGTGATAAATCGCGATTATCTCTGTCAAATGTCGAACGATCCGCCCCGCTTATGTCACGGTCACTGTGACGATCAAAAGAACCACGGTCACGAGAAAAATCGCGCTCCATGCGGTCGCTCACGCGGTCTGACGAATGGTCTAACGCGCGGTCTGAATGGTCAAAACTATTGTTGCGATCACGGTCGAAATTGTTGCGATCACGGTCGAAGTCGCGGTCGCTGCCATTTTGTTTTTCTTGCGCTTTTTCAATATCTTCAGCTGATACTGAATCTGAGTGAGTGAAATTGCTCTCTTCCATAACTTCGCGAATGATGTTGTCGGCTTCTGAAACAAGTTGTTCTGGCTGAGCGTCAGTGACAGCGTTTTGGCGCGAAGAATCAGAAATTATAGGTGGAATTTCTTCTTTTTTAAGCGAATTTATGTTTCTGTCGATTTCGCTTTTTGATGGATTTGAAAGCCCATTTCTTGCATATGAGCGCGCTTCAGGTGAAAAGAATTTGCTGAAATCCGCTTGTGGTGGCGTAAGCAAATATGACTTTAATTCGTCGCCTTTAAGCGTTTTTGGATCGACTCTTTTAGGCTTTTCTTCTTCTTTTTGTGTGGTTGAAATTGGTTCAATCACTCCCCTGCGAGTAAGTCCGAGTTTTTGTCTGACTTCTTCTTCGCGTGAAAGTTTTTTCTCGATATTGCCGCTCATAACGACGTTGACTTCTTCTTTTTGTTGAGTTTTTTCGTCGTTTTTAACTTCTTTGATTGAAAGTTTTACAGGCTCTTCGGCTGACGCTTTCTTTTTCATTGCGATGATTGCGTCGATGTAAAGAGCAAGTGATATTGCAAACAAAACTGAGAAAATAACAAATGCCCAAACAAAATTGGTCAGATACAAAATGCAGGTTGTAAAAAATCCGAAAACAATTCCGCCTGCTGTGTGCTTGCGAGTGTAATTTGATGCGAGATAATCGCCAAATGAGCCCGATTTATTGCCCACTATTGCAAGTTGAATGATGCAGACTAAAAAGAAAATTGTCAAATACAAAAATATCGCATATTTTTTGGACATTTTATATTTTTTGTTATTTAAAAGGGCTACACCGCCAAGCAGCATTGCCACAAACATAGGATATGCAAAATATCCAAATGCGCCAAGCAAAAAATTTTGCATAAAGCCAACCAAATTTGTCAGCAAAAAGAAAAATGCGAGGCATGAGAGTGCAATCATTGTAATTCCCACTATCTTTTTCGCATTTGAACTAACTTTTTTCTTATTTTTTCCTATCTTATATTCTGCCATGTTATGATTATATCATAAATGAGAATATAATTGCAAACAAAACTTTATTCGCAAACGAAAATTTACGCGAAAAAAGCGATTAAAAATCGCCTTTTTTGTTTTTTTATTTATGCAACTGTTGAAATATTTTCTGAAACTGTGACAAGTTCAAATCCAAGTGATTGCAATTTATCGATAATTCTTCCAAGCGCTTTGGCTGTGCATGCCGTCGGATGCATCAGAATAAGGTCGCCACCTTTAGCATTGTTTACAGCGCGATTATAAATTGTTTCTTCGTCTTGATCGCGCCAGTCGATTGTGTCACGTGTCCACATAATAGTTTTGTAGCCAAGTTCTTTTGCACATTCGACAGTTTGTGCGTTGTAGGCGCCACTTGGTGGAGCAAACAGCGTCATATCCTTGCCTATCGTGCTTTTTACGAGATTGTGTGTTGTTGAAATTTCTTTTTTAGAACTTTCTTTTGTCAACTTGTCGTGGTCTTTATGAGAATATGCGTGATTGCCAATTTCGTGGCCATTTTCAGCCATTTTTACAAGCAATTCGCCGTTGTCGGCAACCCATGTACCGCCCACAAAGAATGTGGCTTTTGCATTTTTTGATTCGAGGCAGTCAAGCATGTCGCCAAGATATTCCGTCCCCCAATAGACATTGATCATCAAACTGATTTTTTTAGAGTTAGTGTCACCCTGATAGATTGCTCCTTGCTGTGCTGATGTAGGCTCGGCATCGGATTTTGAAAAATTGACGCCAAAGATGACTGCCAGCCCGACAATCACGACAAGCGCAAATATGCAAAGATTTACAACGTATTTTTTGAAGATAAAAACATTTAACTTTTTCATGCTAATTATTTATGCCGCAGTCAAAACGAATAGAACATAAAAGCGATGTTTTTAACAATTTTTAAACTTATTTTTTTGATTTTTATTTTATAAGCACACGCGCACAACAAAAAAACTCCCGATGTGGGAGTTTTTTCTTTTACACGGATTTATTTCAACTTTTTAATAAGTTTCATGTTCGACTTCGTCGCCGATTTTTACTACGTCTTCAACCTTTTCAACACGTTTTGATGAAAGTTTTGAAATGTGGATCATTCCTTCTTTTCCACCGCCAACTTCAACAAAAGCACCGAATGTCATAATTCTAGTAACTGTTCCTTGATATGTTTTTCCTACTTCAAGGTCTTCTGCTATTGCAAGAACCATTTCTTTTGCTTTTTGAGCGTTTGCTGCATCTTCGCAAGCGATGAATACTTTTCCGTCGTCTTCGATGTCAATCTTAACGCCTGTTTCATCAATAATCTTGTTGATTGTTTTTCCGCCTGATCCGATTACGTCTTTGATTTTTTCTGGGTCAATAGCGAATGTGATGATTTTTGGAGCGTATTTTGAAAGTTCTTTTCTTGGCTCAGGAATGCATTCAAGAAGTTTGTTCATGATAAACATTCTACCTTCACGTGCTTGTTTGAGAGCAGTTGTAAGGATTGTTTTGTCAATTCCTTTGATTTTGATGTCCATTTGGATTGCTGTAACACCCTTTTCTGTTCCTGTAACTTTGAAGTCCATGTCGCCAAGGAAGTCTTCAAGGCCTTGGATGTCAGAAAGAACTGCTACGCGGTGTGATTCTTCATCTTTAATAAGTCCCATTGCGATTCCGGCAACTGGAGATGAGATTGGAACGCCGCCTGCCATAAGTGCAAGTGTTGATCCGCAAACTGATGCCATTGATGATGATCCGTTTGATGATGTAACTTCACTTACAAGACGAAGTGCATATGGGAATTCTTCTTCTGATGGGATAACAGGTTCAAGCGCTCTTTCAGCAAGTGCTCCGTGACCGATTTCACGTCTGCCTGGAGTTTTTAAAGGTTTTGCTTCGCCTGTTGCATATCCTGGCATGTTGTAATGGTGAACATATCTGTTTACTTCTTCGTCATCGCTTACGCCTTCAAGTTTTTGCATATCAGAAACTGTGCCAAGTGTGAGTGATGTGAGAACTTGTGTTTGTCCTCTTGTGAACACTGCTGAGCCGTGAACACGTGGAAGAATGTCAGTTTCGCACCAGATAGGTCTGATTTCAGTGAGTTTTCTGCCGTCTGGACGAACGCCTTTGTCTAAGATTTTTGCTCTAACCTTTTCTTTTGTCATTTTGTAGAGAACGTCGCCGATGAATTTTTCACTGTCTGGGAAGATTTCAGCAAAATGTGTTTTAACGTCTTTGTCAACTTCTTCTTGACGGTTTTGTCTTGTCTCACGGTCGAATGTGTCGAGAGCGTGGTCTAAGAGTTTGTCAGCATATGCTCTAACTGCTGTGTTGATTTCGTCTGGAACAATTTCGTATGGAAGATCTTGGCAAACTGGTTTGCCAATTTCTTTTTTTACCTTTTTGATAAACTTAACGATTTTTTTGATTTCGTCGTGTGCAAACATGATTGCATCAAGCATGGTTTCTTCTGGAATTTCTTGTGCCCCTGCTTCAACCATTAAAACTGCTTCGTCTGTTCCGCTGACTGTAAGAGCAAGTTTTGATACTTCACGTTCTGCTTGTGTTGGGTTGAGAACAAACTTTCCGTTTACAAGTCCAACTTGAACAGATCCTGTTGGGCCTTGGAATGGAATGTCTGAAATTGAAAGTGCAAAGCTTGAACCAAGCATTGCAAGAACTTCAGGCGCATGGTCTGGTTCTACTGAAAGTGCCGTCGCAACAACTGTTACGTCATTGAAAAAGCCTTTTGGGAAAAGTGGACGAAGTGGACGGTCAATCAAACGTGATGTTAAGATTGCTTTGTCTGATGGTCTGCCTTCTCTCTTTTTAAATCCGCCTGGGATTTTACCCACTGCATACATTTTTTCTTCATAATCGACTGAAAGTGGGAAGAAGTCGATTCCTGGTCGTGGCAATTTTGACATTGTAGCGTTGACCATAACCACTGTTTCGCCGCAACGAACAAGACATGAGCCGTTTGCTTGTTCGCAAAGAGCGCCAGTTTCAAAAACTACTTTGTCTCTGCCAATTTTAAGTTCGAATTGTTTTCCGTGTGTCATTTTTTATTCTCCTAATTATTTTTTTCTTGCAAAATTCTTAAAAAAAGGGAGCAAAAAAACATTGCATCCCTTCCCTTATTAAATTTTACTTAACATCTCTGATTCCCAAAGATTTAATGAGCGCTCTGTAAGCTTCGATGTCTTTTTCTTTTAAGTAAAGAAGAAAACCTTTTCTCTTACCAACCATTTGAAGAAGACCTCTTCTTGAGTGATTATCTTTGTGATTTGACTTTAAGTGTTCGGTCAAGTGATTGATTCTTTCTGTCAAAAGAGCAACTTGAACTTGAACTGAGCCAGTATCTTTTTCAGATTGTTTATACTCATTGATGATTGTTTGTTTCTTTTCTGCGTCCATGATTTTACCTCCATTTAGTTTTTCTGTCACCTTTAGCGAAGCCAGCGTCAGAGGTTTGTCGCTTTGACTGCGCCGAAAGGTCATATCGACTTTGTTAATATATCACATCAATTAAAAATTGTAAAGTGATTTTATACTTTTTCAAAAAGTTTTTCTTTGCGCGCTATCATTTCATCTACTCGCGCTATGTAATCTGGCAAAAACTTTACGTTTGGTTCGCGCTCGATGCGGTTTTCGATTGAAAAGACGCGTTTTGAAATGGCATTTGCTCCAACCGCGATGATTGACGAGGTTTCTTCCATCGAATCGACATTGAATTGACAAATGTCATTGTCGCGATAGAATCCCACATTCTCAAGCCCACCAAGTTGATGTTTTTGGCGATAGAGATAATACGGCTTATAGCCCGCTTCCATAACCTTGTTTTCTGACTCCGTCAAAATTTTTGCAAGGTTTTTAAAGCCAAGTTCGGGCTTTTCGTCTTTAAAGACCGAGCCGTTTTTAACCGACAAAGTGTGAATTGTGATGTTGTTTGGACAAAGTTCTAGCAGCGTTTGGATTGTTTTTTTGATTGCAGCCGCTTTTTCTCCTGGAAGGCCTATGATTATGTCCATGTTGACTTTAAAGCCCATTTCAATCGCAAGCGCATAGGCGTTTAAAATGTCTTGTTTTTTGTGTGCTCTGCCGATGCGTTTTAATGTTGCATCAGAAAATGTTTGCGGATTGATGCATATGCGATTTACACCATATTTTTCAAGCACTAAAAGTTTTTCGCGAGTGATTGTTTCGGGTCTGCCGCACTCAACTGTAAACTCACTGACTTTAAACGAAAGTTCTTTCAAAATCATTTCAAGTTCGTCCGCATCAAGCACGGTTGGTGTGCCTCCGCCTATGTAGATGTTTCTGACGATAAGCGCTTTTTCAATCATCATCTTTTTCATTGCACGGATTTCTTTTATAAGTGCTTGCAAATAATCGGGCATTATCTTTTCAACCGCTCTGCGCTCACTTGAAATAAACGAGCAATATGCGCATCGTGATGGGCACACTGGTATATTTACATAAAAGTCGACAAGATGGTCGTTTTTGATTATTCCCTTTTGATTTTTAATTATCTTTGACGCCAGAACCGCTTTATCATGAGAAATTAAAAATTCATGTTCCAAAAACTCGGTGGTGGCATATTCGCTTATCTCGCCGCTTTCTACTGCCTCGCGTGCCAAGGCTGTTGGGCGAATGCCTGTAAAACTCCCCCATGGCAAAACTATATTTTCACGCTTTGAAAGAGTTTTATAAAGTGACAACAGTGCATAGCGCTTTCTAAGACTTTTTTGTTTGAGCGCGCTTCCCGTTGGCATATCGTATTGATATTCATCCACCTTGCCGTCTATCGTGATGATGTTGTAAAGTTTTCCCGCAAACATTTGCTCGTGATAAATCTCTGGCATGTCGTTTTCATAAAACATGTCACAAAGATCTATAAGTTCTTTTTCAAATTCTTTTGCATTGGTATGAAGCATTCAGTTTACCCTGTATACCTTTTTTACGCCCTTTATTTGCGAGATGGTTGATACTATCTTGTCTATTTCGGCTTTATTCTTTACAAACAGTGCGATGCGGCATTCAATGTCATATGGATTTTCTTTTATTTCAAATGCGCGCAAGTTGGCTTTTATTGCTGTAAGCGCCGTCATGATTTTGTTTGATATTAAGTTGTTGTGTTCTAGTGTGCAGTTAAGTTCGGCTGTAAAGTTTGTGGTTGCCTTGTCTTCCCATTCTGCTGGAATCAAACGCTCTTGTTCGAGATATTTCAAGTTTGAGCAGTCGCAACGGTGAATTGTAACTCCGCTGCCATGAGAGATGTAACCTACGATGACGTCGCCTGCTACTGGATGGCAGCAACCTGCGTATCTGATAAGTAGTCCGCTTGTTCCGTCGATTGTTACGCCATCTGAGTTTGCCGAAACCTTAATCGCCATGTCGTCTTTCTTTTTAAACAAGTCGTGTTCTTTGCAATAAAGAGCGATAAAGCGTCCAACAACTTGTGCTGCGGCAAGACTTCCCGAACCTATAGCGGCATACACTTCGTCGAGGCTTGCCATCGAATATTTAAACAATATCTCTTCGATATATTTTGGCTGCATAAGTGTGTCGACTGCATAATTGCGCACTTTTGCTGCTTCTTCAAACATAACCTTACCGCTTTTGATGTTTTCATCTTTAAGTTCGGTTTTAAAGAAGTTTTTGATTTTGCTGCGCGCACCAGAAGTTTTTATGTGATTCAGCCAATCACGAGATGGCCCTTTTGATGATGGGTTTGTGATGATTTCAACAACATCGCCGTTTTTTAATTCGGTGTAAATTGGGCGCATAACGTTGTTGATTTTCCCGCCCGTGCAGTGATTTCCTACATCAGAGTGAATTGCATAGGCAAAGTCAATAACTGTTGAGCCTATTGGCATTTCAAGCACTTTTCCTCGTGGCGTCTGAACAAAAATTTCGCCCGAGTAAAGGTTAGTTTTCAGCGACTCGACAAAGTCTTCTGAAGAAAGCGTTTGTGCATTTTCCATTATTTCACGGAACCATGACAGCTTTTTATCAAGTTTGGTTGTTCCGTTGCGCTTTTCTTTATAAATCCAATGCGCTGCGATTCCGTATTCGCAATTCTTGTGCATTTCAAATGTTCGAATTTGAATTTCGAGTGGGCGATTGTTTTCTACTATCACCGATGTGTGCAAAGTTTTATAGCCGTTTGGTTTTGGACTTGAAATATAGTCTTTTACTCTGCCCTGAATTGGCTTGTAAATCGAGTGGATTTTCCCAAACACTGCATAGCAATCTTCGACTGTGTCAACCAGCACGCGCATTGCGATTAAGTCGTAAATTTGCGCGAGAGTTACGTTTTGTGCTTTCAATTTTCTGAAAATCGAAGAAACGTGCTTTTGGCGGGCATAGATTTCGCCATGAATTCCAAGTTCGTCAAGTATTTTTTGAATGCGCATTTTAGTCAGTTCAATTTGACGCGCGTTGCTTTCTTTTTGCTTTTCAAGTTCGCTTGTAAGCATATAATATTTTTCTGGGTCTTGAAGTCTGAAGCAATGGTCTTCCATTTCTGATTTCATGCTTGAAAGCCCCAATCTTTCAGCAAGCGGAGCAAACACTTCTTTTACGTTTGAAACAAACTCTTTGTCAAGGTCGGTTAATGGAGGATTAAGGTGCTTTATGTCATACATAATTCCTGCAAGTTTTATAAGCACAACGCGCACATCGTTGCCCATGCCTAAAAACATGCGACGGATGTCTTCGGCTTCTTCTGTTTTTGAAACGTTTCTTATGTCGCGAAGGTTTTTAAAACCCTCATAAATCGCCATTTCGTCTTTTGTAAAATCGGTTGCAAGTTTTTCTGCCCTTTCAGGTTTTACTTTGTAAAGTTGATAACACAAAAAACCAATGAGTGAACCTTTGTCAAGTTTGAGTTCAATCATAAAGTCAATAATTCCCTCACAACGATCTAAATCCATATCGTAATCTGTAAGCGAAATTATCTTTTTCTTGTCATGCTCGGTAAGCGTGAAATTTCTGAAAATTTTTTTAACTAAAAGCGCTTTCATTGGTTTTCCTTAAGCATATTTTTTATCAGAGATAGTTTAGAATAAATTTTAGACTCTGTCAAATTCTTTTTAACTGTTTTGTCAGCTGATATTTTCATCAATCCTCTTTCGCTTTCGATTTTTGCAAGTCCTAGTTCTTCAAACACTTTAAGCGCCACAAAATAGTCCAAAAATTTTAAGAGGCGTTTCGCTTCCTGGTAT
>OHBX01000820.1_pt1 | contig 14749 bp, 10 predicted proteins | sample 1577441 | NCBI WGS metagenome assembly OHBX01 (sample SAMEA3879561, study PRJEB24766) | human gut metagenome | biome: human-associated habitat; feature: feces | place: USA | collected 1985/1987 | reverse complement strand
GGCTATCCACAAGGATATCGACCGCGTTGACATTATCGGTCAGGCTGTTCTTTTCGAAAGCGGCATCTACGCAAAGCTGCCCGATGACATGAGCGAACCTCTCGCACTTGCAGCTCTCGACGTTGCAGGCGCACCCGCACAGGCCCGCAAGCTCCCCAAGGAAGGCGACAGCGTTCTTATCCTCGGCGCAAACGGCAAGAGCGGCGTTCTCTGCGGCTACGAAGCAATGAAGAAGGTAGGCCCCAAGGGCAATGTTGTCGGCGTTGTCCGCAACCCCGCTCAGGTTCCCGCCCTTATGGAACTCGGCGTTTACAACAAGGTTATCGTTGCAAGCGCAACCGAACCCATTGCAGTGCTTGATGCCGCACTGGCTGCAAACGACGGCAAGGAATACGACATCTCCATCTGCTGCGTCAACATCGAAAACTGCGAAATGAGCGCGATCCTCCCCGTTCGCGACGACGGCATCGTTTACTTCTTCTCCATGGCAACCAGCTTCACAAAGGCTGCACTCGGCGCAGAGGGCATCGGCAAGGACGTTACCATGATCATCGGCAACGGCTACACCAAGGATCATGCCGAAATCACCCTCAACGTTCTCCGCGAGAACGAGAAGCTCCGCAAGCTCTTTGACGAGAAGTACTGCTGATAACCGCCGGTTTATCGACACGTCAACCGAATAAGGGGCTTATAAATTCGTTTTTTTGCGAATAAGCCTTTTCCGGGCTGCTCTCCGCGCTGCGCAGATTTGCGGCAGGGGACAGCCCGTATAAAACACCGTTTATCGATATTATTTTTATCGATAACTTTCGGGCAGATTGCTTTTTATCGCCCGAAATCCGGTTCACACCCCGGAATACCCGCAACGACAGCCGAAAGGCAAGGAGGCAAAAATGATCGAAACTCTTGAAGATCTCAAAAAATACATCTCCCTGACTCCCGAGGAGGAAGAGGGCGTTGCGAAATGCCTCGGCACGCTCCGCATGGCGATCACTCCCTATTATCTCTCCCTCATCAACCCGAACGATCCCTATGATCCCGTTCGTCGTCAGTGCATTCCTTCCGCGGCAGAGCTTTATCAGGCTCCCGAGGACCAGCTTGACCCCCTTCATGAGGACACGGATTCCCCCGTGCCCGGTTTGACTCATCGTTATCCGGACAGGGTTCTGTTCCTTATCACCGACCAGTGCTCCATGTACTGCCGTCACTGCACCCGCCGCAGGTTTGCGGGGCAGCATGATACCGCCGTTCCCGATTGCCAAATCGAGAAATGTCTCGACTATATCCGCAATCATACCGAAGTTCGCGATGTTCTTCTTTCCGGCGGCGACGCACTCATGCAGAGCGACGAAAAGCTTGAATATATCATCAGCGAGCTGCGCAAGATGCCCCATGTCGAAATCGTCCGTCTCGGCAGCAGAACCCCTGTTGTCATGCCGCAGAGGATCACCCCGGAGCTTTGCGCCATGCTCAAAAAGTACCATCCCGTTTGGCTGAACACGCATTTCAACCATCCCAATGAAATCACCGAAGAGAGCAAGCGCGCATGTGAGATGCTTGCAGACGCAGGCATTCCCCTCGGCAACCAGAGTGTTCTGCTTGCAGGCGTCAACGACTGCGTACATGTGATGAAAAAGCTTGTTCAGGATCTCGTTCGCATCCGCGTTCGTCCTTACTACATCTATGTTTGCGATCTTTCCATGGGTCTGACCCATTTCCGCACCCCCGTAAGCAAGGGTATCGAAATCATCGAGGGTCTGCGCGGCCACACCAGCGGCTACTGCATCCCCACCTTTGTTGTTGACGCACCCGGCGGCGGCGGCAAAACCCCCGTTATGCCCAACTACGTCATCAGTCAGACTCCCAGAAAGACGATTCTCAGGAATTTCGAGGGCGTTATCACGACCTATACCGAGCCGGAGCATTACGAAAACGTATGTCATTGTGAAGTTTGCCGCAAGGCACGCGGCGAACAGCCCGACCTTATCGGCGTTGCAGGCCTTGAACAGGGCAGGCGCGACGGCAAAATCTCCCTTGAACCCTCCGATCTTGAAAGGCTCAAGAGGGGGCATCACGAATAATCGGCATTTAATTGCTCCGCAGAAAGCTGCTTAAGCAATTGCAGGTTAACCACTCGGTGTGTTCTGTTCCGCATGAACGCGCCGCACACCGCCCGCCGGGCGCAGGGATCATGTCCCGGCGGGTGACTTTAAAAGGATTATGGAAAAGTGTCAGGAGGATAAGCACTCAATGGAATCAAAACTTAACCTCAATCGAAATCTTGTTGATAAAGCCCGCGAATCTGCCCGCCGCATTGCGGAGGATACTCAGAACTTTATCGACCTTCACACGACGGTAACGGTGGAACGCGCCGTTTGCCGCCTTCTCGGCATCGACGGTATAAACGCACTTGAAGTTCCGCTGCCCAACGTTGTTGTCGATCACCTTTTCGACAAGGGTCTGCTCCCGGGCGGCGCAGCCTACTATATCGGCAACGCAATGGCCGAAACCGGCATGAATCCGCAGCAAATTGCGGAGAGCATCGACCGCGGCGAGCTTGATCTTTCCGCCGTTGCTCCCCACAGCATTGAAGAGATTCGCGCCGCCGTCATGCCCGTTGCGGAAGCCACGGCGGAACGCATTCGCACAAACGTTGCAAAACGCAATGATTATCTCAACAGCTTCGGCGACAAAACCGACCCCTACCTCTATGTTATCGTTGCAACCGGCAACATCTATGAGGATATCGTTCAGGCAAAGGCTGCCGCAAAACAGGGTGCGGACATTATCGCCGTTATCCGCACCACCGGTCAGAGCCTGCTCGACTATGTTCCCTACGGCGCAACCACCGAGGGTTTCGGCGGAACCTACGCAACTCAGGAAAACTTCCGCCTTATGCGTGCTGCGCTTGACGAAGTCGGCGAACAGGAACATCGCTACATCCGTCTGTGCAACTACTGCTCCGGTCTCTGTATGCCCGAAATCGCCGCCATGGGCGCGTTGGAACGCCTTGACGTAATGCTTAACGATGCTCTTTACGGTATCCTCTTCCGCGATATCAACATGCAGCGCACGATCGTTGACCAGTATTTCAGCCGCGTTATCAACAGCTTTGCCGGCGTTATCATCAACACCGGCGAGGACAACTACCTTACCACAGCCGATGCTGTCGAAGAGGCGCACACCGTGCTTGCTTCCCAGTTCCTCAACGAACAATTCGCACTCAAAGCCGGGCTTCCCGAAGAGCAGATGGGTCTCGGGCACGCATTTGAAATATCTCCCGATGTTGAAAACGGCTTCCTTTACGAGCTTGCGCAGGCGCAGATGGCAAGGGAGATCTTCCCCGATGCACCGCTTAAATACATGCCCCCCACAAAGTTCATGACGGGCAATATTTTCCGCGGGCATGTTCAGGACGCGCTCTTCAACATGGTCACGATCCTCACCGGACAGAAGCTCCACCTTCTCGGTATGCTCACCGAAGCTATCCACACTCCGTTCATGAGCGACCGTGCACTCTCCATAGAGAACGCGCAGTACATCTTCCGCACCATGCACGAGCTCGGCAGTGAACTGACCTATAAAGAAGGCGGCATCATGCAGACCCGTGCAAACGAAGTTCTTCGGAAAGCAACCGATCTGCTCGGTGAAATTGAGCAGACGGGCTTGTTTGCAACGCTTGAAAAGGGCGTGTTTGCGGACATTAAGCGTCCTCGCGACGGCGGCAAAGGTCTTGCCGGCGTTGTTACCAAGGATGATTGCTATTTCAACCCCTTTGTTGAGCTGATGCATAAAAAAGGAGGCAACGAATAATGAGCGGCGGACTTTATAACACCCACAAGGCTGATTTTGACACAACTCTCGACCTTACACGGCTCAAGGCATACGGCGACACCATGAACGACGGCAAGGTTCAGTTCAGCTTCACCCTTCCCGTTAAGAACGATGAAAAGGGCATGGAAGCTGCACGCCAGCTCGTCCGCAAAATGGGCGTTGAAGAACCCAACGTTGCGCTTGCAAAGTCTTTGGACAAGGAGTTCACATTCTATGTTGTTTACGGCAGCGTTGTGCATACCGTTGACTATGAAAACATCCATGTGCAGACCGTTGAAGAGGAAACCATGAGCATGGCAGAAACCGACGAATATATTCGCGAGCATTTCGGCAGGAAGATCGTCATGATCGGCGCTTCCACCGGCACCGATGCGCACACCGTCGGAATCGATGCAATCATGAACCGCAAGGGCTTTGCAGGCCATTACGGACTTGAACGCTATGACATGATCGAAGCTATCAACATGGGTGCACAGGTTCCCAACGAGGAATTCATCAAAAAGGCGGTTGAAGTTAACGCCGATGTTCTTCTTGTTTCCCAAACCGTTACCCAGAAGGATATACACATTCAAAACCTTACCGAGCTTATCGAGCTGCTTGAAGCGGAAGGCCTGCGCGACAGGTTCATCGTCTGCTGCGGCGGCGCACGCATCACCCACGAGCTTGCAAAGGAACTCGGCTTTGATGCAGGGTTCGGCGCAAGCAAATATGCCGACGATGTTGCAACTTTTGCCGTCACCGAAATGGTTAAGCGCGGAATGAAGTAATCTGTTTTTCGATTTCGTTTTAACACGGTTTCGTTTTAAACAACACACGGGACTGCTCCGAAAGGGGCGGTTCCGTTTTTGTTTTTCTTTCCTTTATGCAATTGCCGGCGGGCAGCGGTTGGAGCCGATATTAAAAATATACTTGCATTTTTGCGCAAAAGTCTTAAAATTTACTTCACCGAAACATTTTGAAAAAAGCTGCGGTATACCGAATCCGCTGCCGAATAAAGAAAGGATGCACCGAAACCATGGACGAACTGCTTGAACAACTCGTTGACCAATGCCGCCCCTACACTTCCGAGGGCAGATTGGCAAGCTATATTCCGGAGCTTACAAAAGCCGACCCGAACGCACTGGGGGTGTACCTTATCAGCAGCGACGGCAAACATTACTGTGCGGGTGATTACACCAAAAAATTTACGATTCAAAGCGTTGTGAAGCCGATTCTGCTTTTGCTTGCGTTAATGGACAACGGCATTGAACAGGTTCGCTCACGCATCGGCGTTGAAGCAACGGGCAAGCCCTTCGATGCAATAAATGTTTCGGCGCAGTCCCTTTTGAGCGAGCATCTGAATCCAATGGTCAACATGGGTGCGATCGCCCTCTGTCCGATGATACGCGGAAATGACTACAACGAGCGTTTCGAGCGTCTTCTTGACCTGACGCGCCGCCTTGCGGACAATCCCGATATCGCACTTAACGAAAGCGTCTATCTTTCCGAAAAGCGGACGGGCAACAAAAACCGTGCGCTTGCATACATGCTCAAATCCCAAGGCATGATAGCCGATGACGTTGAAGATGTTCTTGATTGTTATTTCAAGGCCTGCTCAATCTCTGTCGACTGCCGCGACCTTGCAAAAATCGGCTGGGTGCTTGCCTCCCACGGAAAACCCCTCAAGCGGCTGTTTCCGTATGAATATGCACGCTATGTGAATGCGGTGCTCATGACCTGCGGCATGTATGACGGTTCCGGCGAGTTTGCCGTGCGCGTCGGCGTTCCTGCCAAAAGCGGCGTCGGCGGCGGAATAATGGCGGTTGTGCCGACAAGAATGGGCATCGGGATTTTTTCTCCCGCACTGGATGAAAAAGGCAACGGTTATGCCGGAATAATGCTGCTTCAAAAGCTTTCGGAGCAATTGTTCCTGAGCATCTTCTGATTTTCCCCCGTTTTTTGACACGACTCCAAAATAAATCTTTGATTTGATTTTTAAATCGGGCAATGTCCTGCATTTGCCGAAAAAGCGGAACACGGAGGTTACTCCCCATGTTCCGCTTTTGTTTTTAAGCACATATTATTCAAAAATTCGCTTCACCTTCGGAAACAGCGGTTCAAACACAAAGAACCTGTCAAGAACTTTTCCGAAAAGCCCGATAAGCGCGCCGTTGACAACCGTCATGATTATCGTTCCGACGCCTATGCCGCGAAATCTGCCGAAAAAAGCAAGCGTCAGCACGCACGCGGCTGCAAGGCAGCAAAAATCAAAACATGTTTTGAATTTCGGCAGCGCAATGTTGAACCTGCGGCTCAGCATTTTAACAAAAAAATCATACACCTGCGGATAAAGGTAGACTTTGTAGAACGAAGCGATCGAAAACGAACAGAGCAGCACGCCGCCCGCAAACAGAAGCAGGCGCACAGGCAGAGCAAAACTTCCAGGAGCTGTCACTGCGGGATTGAATGCCGGCACAACGCTGCGCCATGCGTCAAGCACAAAGCCGTAGATCATGCACGTCACGAACGAAAACAGGTACACTGGCTTTACGCGGCGCATCAAAATGCAGAAAACCGCAAACAGCAGTGCCTGAATAATGTATTCCGCCCTTCCGAAAGTCAGGAACGGAAATTTAAGGCTGAGGATATACGCCGGGGCAACTATCATCGAAACGCCGAAATCCGCCGCCGCCGTCATTGCAACGGCAAGTGAAAGCATCACAAGTGCGGCAAGGTAGACCGGCTCCTCATAAAGCCGTATTCTCCCCGCCGCCGGTTCAGCACTTTCAAAAAAATACCTCCGCATCCGCGTGCATGTGCAAACGCCGCGCCCGTCGGCATTTGCCGAAAGGTATTATAAGAATATCGGCGGAACTTGTCAATCGGAAAACGGAATAAACGAATTAAACCGCCTGTGCGCTGCCGTCAGCTCTCCAAGCTCCGCATAAGCCCGGGCAATGCCTTCTCGAACTTGACCCCGTATCTGTGCCCGCTGTCCCCGACGGTTGCTTTTATTGATGCAACCGTGAAATCAACCGCAAGCTTCATTGCCGCCGCAATATCTTTGCCGAGAACGAGTGCACCGAACAGAACGGCAGCAAAAACATCGCCCGTTCCGTGGAACGAATCAGGAATGTTCTCCGAATAATATGAGCGGAATTCGCCGTCAACACTGTCATATGCCATGACGCCCTGATGCGCGTTGTCCAAAGAAACGCCCGTGATCAGCGCACGGCGCGGCCCGAGAGCGCAGAGTCCGCGCAGCATTCCGCGAATGTACTCCTCATCGTATCCGCTCTGTTTGTATTCCGTGTTTAGCAGCATCGATGCTTCCGTTATGTTCGGCACAACTATATCAGCCTCACGGCAAAGCTCACGCATCGAGTCAACAAATGCGCTGTCGAATCCGCTGTAAAGCACGCCGTTATCTGCCATTGCGGGATCTATAAAGACCAATGCCCCTTCACGACGGTTTTGCGCGATAAAATCCGAAACAACATCAACCTGATGACAGCTACCCAGATAGCCCGTGTAGATTCCGTCAAAGGTGATTCCGCAGGTTTTCCAATGGTCGGAGATTTTCTGAATGTCCTCCGTGAGATCGCGGAAAGTGTAGCCTGTAAACCCGCCGGTATGTGTTGACAATACCGCTGTCGGAATGATCGAGCAGCTTATCCCCATTGCCGAAATGACCGGCAAAGCGACCGTAAGCGAACATTTGCCGAAACATGAAATATCTTGCAGAGTAACAACTTTTTTATCCATAATGCATACCTCCTGAGTATGCACCAATCGTACTCCCGCGGCCGCATTCTGTCAATCGTCAAAATGTTGTCATATTGTGTTTAGATTTATTCCATGTTATTTTTCTTTACATATCGAAAGGGATTCATGTTCTGCGCCCTGCCCGAAAAAGCGCCGTTTGAAGCGTGTTTTCCGCAAAAACCGCACAAGCTTCGGTTCATGTTTTGTAAAGATAAATTACTCAAGGAAATTCTTAAAGTTTCCCCGCTTCCGACAGTGCCGTTGCCATGATTCCGACATTATCGTTATAAATCCTTCCGAATTGGCTGAGCGGCAGGGGATTCGTGCCGCGTCCGGCTTCAACAGTGTATCCCGGGCGATTATAAAACAGGATGAACCAATCCTTGTACCCGGCAAAGCCGCTCTCCGTCGGCACTTCCTCCAGTTTATAGCCGCTGACGGCAGCAAGCGCACGCCCGATATCATAGCCGTTCGGCGGTTCAATATCAAGGTATTTCCAATAAATTACCTCGCCCTGCGTATGATAGGCAAGGATAAGCCGAAACTCGTGATCGGCGGTGAAATCAAACACGGCGCGGCTCTCCGGCGCGGAAAGAGGCTCAGCGCCGACAAAATCGCGCGGTGCGGGCGAAACCCAGCCTTGAGCATATTTCGTTTCCTTTGCCGTATCCCAGCCCGCCGGGTAGTTAAGGTTCAGATCCGTACCTTCAATATTCGCCTTCCACCCGCTCGGGAAAGGCACCGCAGGGTATTGCCGCGCAATGCGCTTCACGGACTGCCAAAGCGGCGTTGTTTCATCCAATGCACCGTTAACAAGATCCACGCCGTCCGGATTGACAAGCGGGGCGATGAAAAGCCGCGTTTTTGCAAAAAGTTCACGCGCATCCCTTCCGAAAATGCTGCTCCCGTTGATATATGCTTTCAGATAGTTTTCTGCAAATTTCAGCACAAGCGGAGTTGTTATCCACTCGTTCGCATGATGTGACGCATTGAAAAACGCCTCAGCCGAGCCCGCACCGATTGAAACTGCGCGAAGCGGCCTGCCCATGACGGATTTTCCGTATGTTTCCGTTCCGATAAAAGGATAGCGCAGCTTCAACCCTTCAAGCACAAGTTCATTCAGCTTGGAGGTCCACCGAACATCGGACGGCACAAGGTCAAAGCCGTACGGAATATAAATTTCCGTTCCCGGAACCAATTTCTCCGGATTCAATGCAGGATTCGCCGCCGCAATTGCGGCAATCGTTGTTCCGTAATGCTTTGCAAGGCGGTAAAACGTGTCTCCGCTGCGAATTTTTGTTGCAAACCCGCCGAGGAGGAAGGGGAGCAGAGCCTTTTTCGTGTCCATGCCGACAATGCCGTCCGCCGCAAGCCCGAATGCAGCCTGAAACCTGCGCACCGCGTTCTGCGTGTCCGCACCGAAAATACCGTCAATTCCGTACGGTGAATTATAATATCCGCTGCGCGTAAGCGCAAGCTGCAAAAGCTCAACATCCGTGCCTCGACTGCCGTATTTCAAATTATCCATTCGCTTTTTGTCCTTTCAAGCTGCGTATTTCGGAATGCGCGAAGCAGTTGACAGAATGTCCCGCGCATATCCGCTGCCGCTGCTTAATTGTATGCGCGAAAGGAAGAAGTATGAATGCAAGGGCGGGCTGCGGTGACAGATCCTCTTCAATGAGATTTCTTCTGTTGATTCAAAACCGGGAATGCGAAACAATTCCGCATTCCCGACCCGTGATTCGAGTATTTGATTATTTATCCGTTCCGATCAGGAACTCCGTGATTCCGTTCAGCCAATCGCCCTCATATATCTCGATAAGCCCTGCATCGGAAGCGGCGGCAAGTTTGGGATTGATGGGCAGGCGTGCGGCGGCGGGGATATTGAACCTGTGCGCCGTTTCGTCAATATGACTTCTGCCGAAAATCTCGCTGCGTTCACCGCAATGCGGGCACTCGTAATAGGACATGTTTTCAACGATGCCGAGCACGGGAATATTCATCATGCGCGCCATGTTCACGGCCTTTTCAACTATCATGGAAACGAGATCCTGCGGAGAGGTAACAACAATGATGCCTGCAATCGGCAGGGACTGGAACACCGTCAGGGGAACATCGCCCGTTCCCGGAGGCATGTCAACAAACATGAAATCGACATCGCGCCAGATGACATCCGTGTAGAACTGTTTGACTGTTCCCGCAATAACCGGGCCGCGCCAAACCACGGGGTCGGTATCGTTTTCCAGCAGGAGGTTGATGCTCATAACATCAATGCCCGTTTTGCTTTTGCAGGGGAGAATGCCGTCCTCGTTTCCGAGAGCCTTTTCATGTATGCCGAAAAGCTTTGGGATGGAGGGGCCGGTAATATCCGCATCAAGAATCGCGCTGTGCTTTCCCGCACGGTTCATGTTTACCGCAAGCAGGGAAGTGACAAGGGATTTGCCGACGCCGCCCTTGCCGCTGACAACGGCAATGACCTTTTTGATATTGCTCAACGGATGTGCATTCACTTTAAAATCCTGCTGCTTTTGCGCACTGCTGCGGGAAGCGCAATCCACCCCGCAGGTTTCGCAATTGTGGGTACACTGTTCGCTCATTAATTGACCTTTCTCCCGCCCGCGAAGGAGCAGCCGCAGAGCGGGAATCGAATTATCTTTGCTCATTGCTATTATAACCCGAAATGCGGCTCAATACAAGGGGAACACGTGCGATATACATTCTTATTCGTCTTTTTTCATCAATCCGCAAAGCGCATCAAGGAAACAGTCCGTACGCTCCTTGTTGAGCGAATAATACACTCTGCGGCCGATATCCGCGCTTTTGACAAGGTTTGCGCCGAGCAGAACGCTTAGGTGCTGCGAAACGGTGCAGGGTGCAAGCCCGAGATACTTTGCAAGTTCGCCCACATAGGCCGAACCTTCAAGCAGCCGCAGAACGATTTTGAAGCGATTCTGTTCGCCTAAGATATCCATTATCCGTGCAACTTCGGAAACCGAGTTTTCCGCGCTTTCCGAATTGCGGCGGAAAGTACTGAAAAGCGTGCCGATAATCGCAATCAGCCGCGAGCTGCCCGCCTCCGGTGCATCCGTGCCTATGTATGCATTTGCAAACCCGATAACGGAGGGGCAGATCATGCACTCGTCAATCGGAGAAGCGTCGTATTTCATTTCACTGAGCAAAAGAGCCTTTTCATTGCCGTCGATCGGGAAAAACTCCGCAAAATCGCAGATAAGCGGCTGCCAGAGTTCGCGCTGACGCTCGAATTCGTCCGCAACGGGGCAAAGCACTTCCCGCAGCATTTGAGCATACCTTTGCGGATCAAGCGCAGCATCTATGAGTGCGTTTTTTGTTTTTTGCGGAAGCGCGCTTCCGTTCACTGCGCGAAACACCTCTGCCGCATCAACCTTTTCGCCGTCCGCAAATGCCTTTTCCTGCATCTGCCCGGCAACGGCGCGGAAAATCAGACCGGGGACTTCATCAAGACTGTTTTCAATGCTTTCGAAAACCTTTTCGCGGTCGCTTTCAAGAAAAACCGTCATGCTCCGTGTGAAAAACCCCGCTATGGTTTCCGCCTGGTGCATATCCCGTGCTCTGCCGCGCGGAGTGAACATGCTGAACAAAGCTGTGATTTTCTCCGGCTCCGCAGTCACGGACGCGGCAAGCCGCCGGTACAGCTCCGACAGTATCCTGCATCTTTTGCCGTACTCCTCCGCTTTTGATATGTGTTTTATATACATCGCTTCAAAGAATTCTTCAATTGAAAAATCATTCGCAATGCCTGTTAAAAAGCTGAACGCCTCATACAGCGGCAGCGGCTCATGTGTTATCATTTTTACCTCCGTTTGCAATTTTCGGTTTAATAATATCACAACTTTTGCAAAAAAGCTATTGACACGGACGCCGTTTTAAGTTATATTTTATTTACGGCAACGAATCAACATGTTTATACATGCAAACATGTTAATTCACCCGGCAAGCCTCAAGACCCCCCAATCCGTCCGGGATGCCGCAGCAACAAATCCCGCCGCGGTTCGGCAAACAAGAGTCCGCCTGCGGCGGGAGGATCCCGCCCACGCCCGTATGCGCCGGTGCAGAATGCCGTAATTGCGGGCAAGAAAATATATTTTTGGAGGAAAAAGATGAAAAAATCGAAGTTTAAGCTCTTTGCCGCCCTTCTGCTTGCTGCGGCAATGACTGTGCTGTCCCTGTCCGGTGCTGTGCCCGTGCTTGCGGATGAAACTGCTGCAATTCTTGCGAATGCCGCAAAATCTCCCGCCGTGCATACCGCACCCGAGGGTTATGACCAAAACGACTTTAACAAGGTTCGCACATTCCTTGAACAGACCGATTCAAACGGCATTCGCAACGGTGAAAAGCTCAATCCCGACGGTTACGATCCTGACGACCCCGAAAGCTGGGGCGCACTGTTCGTTGATGAATGGGGCTTTGAGCACGAAGCGTATTTCGATTGGGAAGAAGTGGACGGAATCAACCGCATGTTTGCGATCAATCTCACCTATATAAAGGATTTTGCAGGTACGTTTGACATGAGCGGGCTTGACGCGCTTTCAACCCTTGATGTTGACGGCGGCAATTTCACCACGGCGGATCTTTCCAATTGCTATGAAATGACTCATTGCTACTTTGCAAACAGCACTTTAAGTTCCGTTAATTTTTTCAACTGCGCAAACGTTACGGAACTGTATCTTCAAGATAACGAGCTTACCGAAGTGCTGAATCTCGGCGACTGCACCTCCCTCCTCTTCCTTGATATACTCATGAACAACGACCTTGAGGAAATTGATCTGAGCGGGTGCGAAAGAATCATTGAACACCTTGACTTTTCGCAAACAAAAGTCAGTGACGTGAACGAAACCGAAATGTTCGCCCTTTGCGAATTCAGCTGCGAAAGCTCAGGCATTACGGAGCTCGATCTTCGCAACTGCAATTATCTGAACTATGTGAACTGCAATTTCTGCGATATGGACTTCCTTTATCTGCCCGAGCTGCCGAACAACCTTGCGGTCAACTGCATGGAGACCGGGCTTACGGAGCTGAACTATGAGAATTGCGGCGGAATCTATGATCTTTCCATCTCCGGCAACCCCGGCTTGACGGGCAAGCTCAACCTTGCCTCAAACCCCTACCTTATGAACGTTTCCGCCGATAACTGCGGCTTTACCGAAATTGATGCGGCCGGCTGCGAAGCATTGGAAGGGCTGGATATTTCCGGCAACAATATTTCCGGCGTTCTCGATCTTTCGGACTGCAAGCAGTTGCTTCAGCTTTACACGACCGGCAACAAATTTACCGAAATTCGCTGGCACCACAACAGCGAGTGGTACGGGCAGTTCAATATTGACCTTGAAGCACAGCCCGGCGGCTATGTGAACTGCTCCATGCGGCTTGAGAATGATTTCGCCGTGAATTATTTTGAGGCGAACGCAAAACCCGGCTTCCGTTTCAACGGCTGGTACAGCAACGGCAGTCTCGTTTCCGAAACGCCCGAATATAGTTATGATATGTTCGTTTCCTATGAACTGACCGCCGGGTTTGAACCGTTGTTCTATGATGTGAACGGTGACGGACTTGCGAACACCGAGGACGCCATTCATATTGCGCGTCACGCGTTGCAGCTTGAAACCATTCCCGCCGAATATCTTCCGAATGCCGATCTTGACGGCGACGGAAGAATTACCATTGCGGATGCGATCATCGCCCTCAGGCTCACGCTCGGCATTGCATAAGCTCAGTATATGAGCGCGATCGATAACTTACGGGATGAACGGTGCGGACAAAATCCGTGCCGTTCATTTTATTTGCTTGCTTTTATCCCGGATTTATGATAGCATTTTCCGCAAGGCGTACTGTCGGCAGGTCTGCATTATGCCGAAATAAAAATCAATTACGGAAATGTATTTATGGAAATAAACACTGAATTGAACCCCACGCCGCATTCCGAGCGGAATCACGGCATTGAGCTTCTGCGGATTTTTGCAATGCTGCTTGCGGCGGTGCTGCATATTTTAAAAAAAGGCGGTGTTATCACTGCCTCCGAAGGGAACCTTGCTGCATATTCGACAGTTTGGCTGCTGGAAGCCGCCGCATACTGCGCCGTGAATTGTTATGCGCTCATCAGCGGCTATGTCGGTTATTCGGACAGGCCGAAGCCTCTGCGTCTTGCCCGCTGCATTGAACTTTGGCTTCAGGTTGTTTTTTATTCGGTGATAATAACAACGGTTTATTGCATCGCGGGCGTCGGTTCCGTCGGCGTTTCGGATTTTGCGGACGCATTTCTGCCCGTGACTTCAAAACAGTATTGGTATTTCACGGCATATATCGGCATGTTTTTCTTCATTCCGCTGCTGAATGCGCTTGTTCGCAGGCTGAATCGCCGCGCACTTGTTTCGCTCTGCATTATGCTTATTGCGGTTTTCAGTTTGTATGATACATTTGCTTCCTTTTGGAAAAAAGATCCCCTTGCGCTTGTCGGGGGGCACTCCCCGCTTTGGCTCGGTGTGCTGTATATCTTCGGTGCGGCAATGAAGAAACTTCGCGTTCCCGAAAGCATGTCGCCAAAAAAAGCTCTTTTGATTTACGCCTCCGCTGCCGTGTTCACCGCACTTTTTAAAATCGCAGGCGACAGGCTGCTCCGCTTTGTTCCGGGAAGTCTTTTCGTGCGGGACACCTCCCCGACGGTGCTGCTCTGCGCCGCTGCGCTGTTAGTCGCTTTTGCCCGTTTTAAGCCCGGCCGCAAGCTCACCGAATTTGCCGTTTTGTTTGCACCCGCCGCATTCGGCGTTTACCTGCTGCATGTTTCGCCGCTCGTGTTCGAACACGTTATCGGCAATCGTTTTGCTTTTATCGGGCGGCTTCCGTTCCCGCTTATCCCGTTCGCCGTGCTTGCATCGGCAGGAGTTATCTTGGTTGTCGGACTTGCGGCGGACAAAGTGCGCATATTGCTGTTCAAAGCCTTGGGGGTTCCGAAGATGTGCCGAAAAGCCGAAAAATCCATACGCAGGCTGTGGATGCATGTTGTTGATGCTGCTGCAAACAGGGAATAATCAAACAGCGGCCCGATTGACTTTGTGCACGGGCAAAATATGATTTCTGCGTTTTTGCTCGATATGTACCGTTATGTTGACTGCAACAGCAAGCGGCTGCCCGCAAC
>OHBX01000815.1_pt1 | contig 14792 bp, 10 predicted proteins | sample 1577441 | NCBI WGS metagenome assembly OHBX01 (sample SAMEA3879561, study PRJEB24766) | human gut metagenome | biome: human-associated habitat; feature: feces | place: USA | collected 1985/1987 | reverse complement strand
TATATTAATAAGCTAATATACAGAAAGGAAAAATTATGTTAGATGTATTTGGATTATTTAAAGTGGACACACTTTATGTAGTTATAGGTCTGCTTGTAATAACAATTGCAGCAATAGTTCTTGCAATTGTTGCAATATGCAAGGCTTGTGCTATGACGAAAAAGTATGAGATGATGATGGAAGGCTCTGATGGAAAGAGCATGGAGAAAATGGTCAGAAAATATATCGATGACATTATCAATCTTCAGAAGACAAGTGAAGATAATACAGAAGCTATTAAGGACATATATGAAAAGATGCAGCTTACATTCCAGAAGGTTGGTGTTAATAAGTATGATGCATTCCATGAAATGGGTGGAAAGTTAAGCTTTGCGCTATGTATGCTTGATAAGAAAGACAATGGATACGTTGTAAATGTAATGCACAGCAATGATGGCTGTTTTGCTTATATTAAGGAAATAGTTAATGGAAAGTCTTATATTGAACTTGGTAAAGAAGAGGAGAAAGCTGTTAAGCAGGCACTGGCCGGACGTATGGGAGACGAAGAATTAAGTAAAGAAATTAACGATTTAATGCAGAAAGACAAAATGTAATTGAAAATATACAGAAAAAGGTGCATAATAGCATTTGGTAAATTTGATAAAATAGTGTCAATGATAGGACACGGAAATGAGGAGTAATGTTAGATTTAAAATTTGTCAGAGAAAACCCGGATATTGTAAAACAGAATATTAAGAATAAATTTCAGGACAGAAAGCTTCCACTTGTAGATGAAGTAATTGAGCTTGATGCTAAAGCTCGTGCAACACAGACAGAAGCTGATGAATTAAGAGCAAACAGGAACAAGCTTTCTAAGCAGATAGGTGCTCTTATGGCACAGGGAAAGAAGGAAGAGGCAGAGGCAGTTAAGGCACAGGTAAGTGCGGATGCAGCAAAGCTTGCTGAATTAGAGGCTTCTGAAAAGGAACTTAATGAAAAGGTTAATAAGATTATGATGACTATTCCTAACATCATAGATCCTAGTGTACCAATCGGAAAAGATGACAGCGAGAATGTTGAAATTGAGAAGTTTGGTGAGCCTGTAGTTCCTGATTTTGAAGTACCATATCATACAGATATTATGGAAAGATTCAACGGAATCGATATGGATGCAGCTGGTAAGGTTGCTGGTAATGGTTTTTATTACCTTATGGGAGATATTGCAAGACTTCATTCAGCAATTATCTCATATGCAAGAGATTTTATGATTGACAGAGGGTTCACATACTGTATTCCTCCTTATATGATAAGAAGTAATGTAGTTACCGGTGTTATGAGCTTTGATGAAATGGATGCCATGATGTATAAGATAGAAGGTGAAGATCTTTACCTTATTGGAACAAGCGAACATTCAATGATTGGTAAGTTTATTGACACAATTACACCTGAGGAAGAGCTTCCTAAGACACTTACAAGCTATTCTCCATGTTTCAGAAAGGAGAAGGGTGCACATGGTATCGAGGAAAGAGGTGTATATAGAATCCACCAGTTCGAGAAGCAGGAAATGATTGTTGTATGCAAACCAGAAGAGAGCAAGATGTGGTTTGATAAATTATGGCAGAATACAGTAGATTTCTTTAGAACAATGGATATTCCAGTAAGAACACTTGAGTGCTGTTCAGGAGATTTAGCTGACCTTAAGGTTAAGTCTATTGATGTTGAAGCATGGTCACCAAGACAGAAGAAGTACTTCGAGGTTGGTTCATGTTCTAACTTAGGAGATGCTCAGGCAAGAAGACTTAAGATAAGAGTTCAGGGTAAGGACAAGAACAAGTACTTTGCACATACGCTTAACAACACATGTGTTGCACCTCCAAGAATGCTTATTGCTTTCCTTGAGAATAACCTTCAGGCAGATGGAAGAGTTCTTATTCCAGAAGCTCTTCGTATGTACATGGGTGGTAAGGCAGAATTAGTACCAGTTAAGTAATATGAATACTAAATAGATATTATTAAAAATGTGGATAAAACATATCAAATGAATATGTTTTATCCACATTTGTTTTATGTTATCCACAAATTTTGTGGATAAGTGTGTTAATTCTGTGGGAAATCCATTAAAATGCTGTTAAAAACCAGTATTTTAATGTGGAAAACTTTGTTTATATTGGTATGTGGAAAACTTTGTTTATATTGGTATGTGGAAAACTTTTACTGGAAATCTACAACATTTATCCACTGATTAAGAAGTTCTTTTTCTTCTTCTTTATTCTTAGTAAGTCTTGCTGCTGCAACTAATGGAAGCCATTCATTAACATATGAACGTTTTGTGTTAGTTAATTCACAGAAAGCACTTATGTACTTTTCAGGAATATCACTCTTGTCACCAAACTGTAATTTGAGAAGTAAAAATGTATTCGCAATATCGGCAGATGCATTACCCTGTGTAGCATGTACCCAGTCAACTGCTGTGATTTCTTTGATATTTCCCTTGGCATCAGCAGTAACAATAATATTATCAGGACAATAATCTCCGTGACAAAGCTTAGTATGATTCTTCATGGAATTAAGTCTTGTAAGAAGTTCATACTTAACGCTGTTATCAAGTTCTTCAATAGAGTTAATCTGGCGGTTCATTTTATCCTTTAATACCAGAAGAAGTGGGTTAGACTTCTTCTGGAAAGATATCTGGTATTCAACCATTTTCTTAATATAATCATCAGCCTTGTCAGGGTATTTTTCAATTAATTGTGTAAGAGTAGGACCTTCAACATATTCACTTGTGATAGACCATTTACCGTCAGTAACAGCAACCTCTAAAAGCTTTGGAATATTAACGCCTGCGTCTTCAACTCTAGAAGTATTAAGAGCTTCATATAAAACATCTGATTTGTTGTAGGTCTTGGCAAAGACCTTAGTAGCTTTGCCATTCTCTACATATACTGATTTTAACTTAGATTTTGCTAAATATTTTTTCATATGACATGTCTTCCTTTCTTAAAATAATAATGATGATTATTTACCATAGTAAGCCTTTAAGTACATGGCTTTCATTTCACTCATAAGAGGATATCTTGGGTTAGCACCAGTACACTGGTCATCAAATGCAGCTTCTGTCATCTCATCAAGAGTTGCAAGGAAGTCTTCCTCTTTAACACCATAATCTGCAATAGTTTTCTTAATTCCTACCTTTGCCTTTAATTCTTCAATAGCCTTGATGAGGTTTTCAAATTTCTCATCATCATCTTTACCCTGAATTCCAAGGAAGTCAGCACATTCTACATAACGTGCTTTGCAATGTGGATACTGGTACTGTGAGAATGTTCCCATTTTTGTTGGAACCTCTGCAGCATTGAATCTCATTACATCAGTGATAAGAAGGGCATTAGCAATTCCGTGTGGAAGGTGGTGATATGCACCCAGTTTATGTGCAAGTGAGTGGCACACTCCAAGGAAAGCATTAGCAAAAGCCATACCAGCCATAGTAGAAGCTGTTGCCATCTTTTCTCTTGCAACTGCATCATGTGCACCTAATTCATAAGCTGCTGGAAGATATTCAAATATATTCTTCATAGCCTGTAATGCAAGACCATCTGTATATTCTGTTGCCATAATGGAAGCGTATGCTTCAAGTGCATGTGTAAGTGCATCAATACCAGAAGCTGCTGTAAGTCCCTTAGGCTGATTCATATGCATGTCAGCATCGATAATAGCCATCTTAGGAAGTAATTCATAGTCAGCAAGTGGATATTTCTGACCAGTTGTTTCATCGGTAATAACTGCAAAAGGAGTTACCTCTGAACCTGTTCCAGAAGATGTTGAGATAGCGACAAAGTAAGCTTTCTCACCCATCTTAGGGAATGTGTATATTCTCTTTCTGATATCCATGAAACGCATAGCCATATCAAGGAAGTCTGCCTCAGGATGTTCATACATAACCCACATAATCTTGGCAGCATCCATTGCAGAACCACCACCAATTGCGATGATTACATCAGGTTCGAAAAGTCTCATAGCTGCTGTACCTTCTTTAGCACATGCAAGTGTTGGATCTGGTGCTACATTATAGAAAGTAGTATGCATGATTCCTAAAGAATCTAACTTATCTGTGACACATTTGGTATAACCGTTCTTATAAAGGAACTGGTCAGTAACGATAAATGCTTTCTTCTTACCCATTACAGTTCCAAGTTCATCAAGGGCAACAGGTAAGCAGCCCTTCTTAAAGTAAACCTTCTCAGGTGCTCTAAACCAAAGCATATTCTCTCTCCTCTCAGCGACAGTTTTTACATTAAGCAGATGTTTTACCCCAACGTTCTCAGATACTGAGTTTCCGCCCCAAGAGCCGCATCCAAGTGTAAGAGAAGGAGCCATCTTAAAGTTGTAGAGGTCACCGATTCCACCGTGAGATGAAGGTGTATTGATAAGGCAGCGGCATGTCTTCATTCTTTCAGAGAATTCAGCAATCTTGTCTGCCTGTGTTTCAACATTAATATAAAGAGATGATGTATGACCAAATCCACCATCTGCAATCAGGTGTTCAGCTTTTGAAAGAGCATCTTCAAAATCTTCTGCCTTGTACATTGCAAGGACAGGTGATAACTTTTCATGAGCAAATTCTTCTGAGAGGTCTACAGATGTTACTTCACCGATAAGAATTTTAGTTTCTTCAGGAACAGTAACGCCTGCTAAAGCAGCAATAGTATGGGCTTTCTGACCAACAATCTTCGCATTAAGGGCACCGTTGATAATAATAGTCTTTCTTACCTTTTCTGTCTCGCTCTTATTAAGGAAGTAGCAGCCTCTGTATGCAAATTCTTCTTTAACAGCCTTGTAAACCTTCTTGTCAACAATTACAGACTGTTCAGAAGCACATATCATACCATTGTCAAATGTCTTAGAATGAATAATTGAGTTAACAGCAAGTATTACATCTGCTGATTCATCGATGATAGCAGGAGTATTACCAGCACCTACACCAAGTGCAGGCTTTCCAGAAGAGTAAGCAGCTTTAACCATTCCAGGTCCGCCGGTAGCTAAGATAATATCTGCTTCCTTCATAAGTGTATCTGTAAGCTCAAGGGAAGGAACATCTATCCAGCCAATGATTCCTTCAGGGGCACCTGCTGCAACAGCAGCTTCAAGAACAACCTTAGCTGCTGCAATTGTCGATTTCTTAGCTCGTGGATGTGGGCTTATGATAATACCATTTCTAGTCTTAAGTGAAATAAGAGTTTTGAAAATAGCTGTTGAAGTTGGATTAGTTGTTGGGATTACGGCTGCAACAACTCCAATAGGTTCAGCAACCTTTTTAATTCCATATGCCTTATCCTCTTCAATAACACCACAAGTCTTAGTATCTCTGTAAGCATTATAAATGTATTCAGAGGCATAATGATTCTTGATAACCTTATCTTCTACAATTCCCATACCAGTTTCTTCAACTGCAAGCTTGGCAAGAGGAATTCTTGCTTTATTGGCAGCAAGTGCAGCAGCAGTAAATATCTTATCTACCTGTTCCTGAGTATAAGCTGCGAAGATGCGTTGAGCCTCCCGTACACCGGCAAGCCTTTCTTCAAGAGCTTCGACTGTGTCAACAATTGGGTAATTCTCAGTTAAATTCTTTGACATAACATTTCCTCCATAACTTGATTCGTGTAATATTGATTGATAATAATTTAACAATGTCAATATAACACTAATATAATTATAAGTCAATATTCATTGTAATATTAATTAAAATATGCTATCTTTTACCTAGTAACTGGGGGACTAATAAATCTTTTGTTAAGGATGGAGCGGCTTATGAAACAGGTTAGTGTTGATAATCTTAAAGAAAACGATATATTAGCTTTTCCTATATTGTCGCATTCGGGGACTGTTCTTATTCATGCGGATGTTGCTCTGACAGAAGAACTTATTGAAAGAGCAATTAATCTTGGAGTAAGAACTGTATACATAAAAGACGAAAAAGAGGGAATTGTCAGGGAGAATACTTCTGATAGTGATACGGCACGGGAAGAGGAAGAATATCCATACAGACTTGAAGAAACTGCCAATAATTCAAGGCAGATAGTAAAAAAAATATTAGAAAAACACATTTATAAACATAATGAAGAACTTAAGATAATTGTTAATGAGGCACAGAGAATACTTGATACAGTTATTGCAGAGCCGGAGGTTGTGAATAATATTACTGAAATCAGGAATGTAAGTACTGACATGTATACACACTGTATTAATGTATGTACTTTGTCAACAATTATGGCATTAAGGCTTAAAATGAGTAATAAACAGATACATAATATTGCGATGGGAGCAATACTTCATGATATAGGACTCAGATATATTAATGTTCCTTATGTTAATGTTAGTGAGAATAAGATGACTAATAAAGATGCTGTTGAATATAAGAAGCATACTATATTTGGATACAGCTCACTGCAGGACGAGGAATGGCTTCCTGACGTGGCAAAGGAGATTATTCTCTTTCACCATGAAAGAATTGATGGCTCAGGATATCCTTTCCAGCATAAGGGTGACAGGCTTAAACCAGAAGTTAAGCTTGTTTCTATCTGTGATGATTTTGACAGTATGATAAGTGGCATAGGCAGTGAGAAGATGAAGATATATGAAGCTATTGAATACATCAAAGTGCATTCGGGAGTAAAATATGACCCTACAATTGCTTCAAAATTCTTAGACTCAGTTGCTGCATACCCTGTCGGCTGTACAGTTTACACAAGTGATGGCGAAAAAGCTGTAGTTATAAGACAGAATAAGGAAGCTGCTGACAGACCTGTTATAAGAATGACAGAGCATGCAGATGGAACACCTTATACTGAAAATGTAGAGTATAACTTATTAAAGCAGCTTACTATGTTTATAGTAGATACAGAATAGAGCATTGGAGCAGCTATGAATTTATATATAAGAACCCTTGGATTTGATAATATGACATCAGAGGCTGAGGCAAAATTTATAAAAACAGGAATTAGAGAAAGCATAAAAGAAGGATTTGTGATACGCCACGAGAAATTAGATCGTGGCGTTATTATCTTGCGCCTTAGCAACTCAACCGGATTGTATGTGTATGGAAGATATGAAAAGAATATTTTTAAATATGAGTACTATTTTCCGTTTGTTGTGGGGAAGGCTTTAAGTGACAATGAGGAGATGACTATTGAGAGACATCTTGACAAGGAATCCTATGCAGTTATATGTGATGAATTAAAGACAGGAGTAACGCTTATATTTTATCTTCAGAATGTAATGGATTATCTTGATTATCTGTACAGTGGTAAGGATTTTAATGCGGATGATTTTAATCCTGACAGAAAGAACGAAATTGGTAAAGTACCAATCAGAAACAAAAAGGTGGCACTTACAGGACTGTCGCTTGGTGGAATTATTATGCTTCCGGTGAGAAAGGAAAGAAATTCTAAGAAAAGCAGACAGGATGAAATTGCAAGAAAGAATCTTATTCAGGCAGCAAAGAATGGAGATGAGGATGCAATTGAGAGCCTTACAATAGAAGATATTGATACATACAATGAACTTTCTAACCGTGTCATGAAGGAAGATATATTTACTATAGTAGACTCAACATTTATGCCATGCGGTGTAGAATGTGACCAGTATTCCGTCATAGGAGAGATTCTTGAACTGCGTGAAGAGGAGAATATATACACTGGTGAGAAGATATATATTATGGTTCTTGAATGTAACAGTCTTATTATAACTACAGCAGTTAATAAGGAACATCTGCTTGGAGAACCAGCCGTAGGCCGCAGATTCAAAGGACAGATATGGCTTCAGGGAAATGTAAGGTTTACTGACTGATATTGTTGTTAAATATATGATTTCATAATAAATTGTATTTAATATAGAAATTTACATATTTTTACAAATGTGGTATTATAATACAAGGCATATAAGAAATCGGAAATGTCAACTAAATATTATTAATTATCAACGAGGAGGGGAAGCTATGAAGTTTTTCAGAAAATTAGGCTTTCAGCTTGTTTTATTTTTTATTGTTGCCATTACAATTCCTATTGTAATGCTTATGGTAAGTTCAATTACAACAACTTCGTCTTCAATGGAAAATAACGTGAAGGTAACAAGTGAGCAGACTTTGAATGAAGCACAGAAACAGTTTACTACATATCTTAAGACTCTGTCGCAGCCGGTAGACCTGCTTACAAGAAAGAATGAAGTAAAGCATCTTGAGGATCAGGGAACATTAAGTGATAATGTTAAGGCAGTAAGAGATTCTCTTATTGCATCAGTTAAGGTTACTAATGGTGCAGAAAGAGCGTTCTTTGCTACTAATACTAATCTTGAGATTACAGGTTGGGGAGAATATAACCCAGAGACCGGTAAGACACTTAGTAAGGGTGGTCTTGAGAATGGTGTAGACAGAACTAAGGAAGTATGGTACACAGATTGTAAAGGTCTTAAGGCAAGAAACAGCATTTATGCTTATTTTTCAAAGCCATATTACAGCAAGGATTTTGATAAGACAATAATTACTGTTTCACAGGAAATTAAGCATTCAGACGGAACGAATTATGGTACTGTGGGTATGCATATTGATTTTTCTGAGATTACAGATTTTGTACAGGGTATCGGACTTCTTAATACAGGATTTGTTGTCCTTGCAGATGAAGATGGTAATATACTTGTTAATAATGATAATAACAAGTATGTAACAGATTCAGTATCAGGACTGAATTGCTGGAGTACAGTTAAAGGTCTTACAGATGCTGATTATGATAAAGCATTTTCATTTGATGAAAACATTAATGGTGAAAAGGTACATGTAGTAACATCTAAGGATGCTGTTACAGGATGGACACTTGTTGGTTTTATCAGTTCTAAAGAAACATCTGCTACAACTAATAAGATGATTAGCAATACTGTTATATTCAGTATTATAGCATTTGTTATTGGAATTGGTATTGCACTTGCAGTTACAGCTTCTATGACTAAGGAGATTAAGAAGGTTTCTGGACATATGAAGGATGTTGCGGGTGGTGATTTAACAGATAGAATTGATGTAAAGAAGAAGAATGAGTTTGGAGACCTTGAGAATAACTTTAACAACATGGTTGAGAACATGGCAGTTCTTATTAAGGGTGTTGAGGAAAAGAGTGGAGTTATAGTAGATGCATCTGCTAAGATTGCAGGAGTATCTAAGTCTACTACAGAGACAGTAGGTCAGGTTTCAGAGGCTATACAGAGTGTTGCAGTTGGTGCATCAGGTCAGGCAGACAGTACACAGACAGCAACACAGGAAGTAGAAAATCTTGCAGACAGATTAAAGGAAACTAAGGCTTATGTAACTGATATCAGTGATATGTCTGTTGAAACACAGAAGTTAAGTAATAAGGGACTTACAATTGTTGATGAACTTATTACTAAGGGACAGCGTTCAATTGATAACTCTAAGATTTCTAAAGCAGTTGTATCTGAGATGGTAAGCAGTATAGAGAAGATTAATTTCATATCAGATGCCATTACAGAAATTACAGAGCAAACTAACCTGTTATCACTTAATGCTTCTATCGAGGCAGCAAGAGCAGGAGAGAGCGGTAAGGGATTCGCAGTAGTTGCTGATGAGATAAGAAAGCTTGCTGAACAGTCACAGCAGTCAACAGATGAGATTAAGCAGATTGTTAATGAGATTACTATTAAGTCACAGCAGGTTGAGCAGACAATGGATGAGTCAGTTGGTATTATAGAGGAACAGAATGTATCTATTAAGGATGCTAAGGAACTGTTTAATACAATTTCTGATTCAGTTAACGGACTTAAGGAAGGTCTTGATAATATTACACAGCTCAATGAGGCTATGGATACTAACAGAAATAATGTTGTAAGTAAGATGGAAGATGTTGCAGCAGTAGCAACTGAGACTGCCGCAGCCTCTGAAGAGGTTACAGCATCAGCCGTTGATGTTGAGCAGACAATGCACGACCTTAATGAATTTACAGTTGAACTTGATAATATCGCAGAGGCTCTTAAGGAAGCTATTGATAAGTTCAAGTTGCAATAATTAAACTAATCCGATAAATGTGTTTATGGAAGCTGCCACTCAGGCGATTGTAATCGCCAGGTGGCAGCTTCTTTTTAATCTCAGGGTATCATTGACCTTGCTGATGTTTTGTGATAAAATTTCTCTTGGTGTTTAGCCAAGTTGTTCTCATAGTTAAGTGGATATAACGGGGACCTCCTAAGTCTCAATCCCCAGTTCGACTCTGGGTGGGAACATTTATATTAAGAAGTGACAAGCAGTAGCGATGAGAATCGTTGCTGCTTTTTGTTTATTAGTAACGAGACTATAATAACAGAAGGTACAGACTAAAACAATCTGACGCATAATGCATCAGAATAATTTAGGCGGTACCTTCTTTTAATTTGCTTGAAAATGAACAAAAAAGAAGCGTGGAAAGTTACGGTTTACACCAAAGCCAAAAAGGAAGTGCGTGAAATAGGGACAGCAGAGATGCTGATGCAGGCGTTTGGAGCCTGTGATAATAAGATGCTGTAGAAGCATTGAATTCAAAGGAAATAATACTTACCTTTCCTTCACAGAAAAAGAACAATAAGACAGTAAGGGTATTGAAGACACCAAAGACAGAAAGCAGTGCGCGAAAAGTATTCATCCCAAGGTCTGTTGCACAATATCTGATAGAATTGAAACAGGAATAGGATGAGATAAAGGCTGCCCTGGGGAATGAGTATCATGATGAAGGTACTGTCAAATCCGGAAATAGCAGCATTGCTCAATTCCCTGGCAAAGACAATGAAAGTATAAGACTAATAAAAATAGCGATATTGTATGGATGAATTATCTATACAGTGTCGCTATTTTTATGCTAATATATAGAGAAAAGAAGGATGTTTTGCCTTCTATCTGCTTTCTTTCACCTTCATTATCAATTGTCGAATTACCCTCAAGTTCTTCTCCGCTTCTCTGATGTTCCGCTTGATTTATCTCGTTTTGTTCATTGTTTGCTTGATTTATTTCTTGATTTTGTACTTCACTATTAGAACCGCCTTCTATTCCCATCGTAGCTCCTTTCACACTTCTTATGTTTATAGCCAATTAGTAATTCCCGTTGCTTCTAATGCCGTTAAGACAGCCGCTGCCATCAAAATAAACGCCCAAAATCTATCTCCTTTATTTCGAGCAATGGCCAATACTCCACAAACAACGGTTGCAATAGCTACTGGCACGCAAAGAACTGGTGATAGTGCCGCACAGAAAATACACGCAACAGCCAAAATTGCTGTTAAACTGAGCATTCCATGCGCATTCTCTCTTTTTTTAAATGTACTTTCTACCAATACATTACATGTAGTTGAACAACCGCCTTCTTTTGCGATACAAGTTAATGTACAATTACCAATTCCAGTTGCTCTAATTACAGTTTGTCCATCGTCTAATTTATCCACAATTGCCACTGACTTATCACTTGATTTCCATTCATATGAAGAATCAAAACAATTATTGGGTTCAACCAAAACCGAAATAGACTCTGTTTGACCAACATATAAATGACTTTGTGTAACAGTGGATACAATATTCCTTATATTAGGCAAAACTTTTACTGAAATACTTGAAGATGCTTTGGTTGTTGTTGCAGTGATTGTTGCAACACCATCCTTTAATGCTGTAATAACCCCATCCTGACTTACCCTTATTACATCCGCATTATCAACAGACCATTCAACTGAGTTTATATCTTCCGCATCTTCTGGAATCAATGCAATATTTACTTCTTGTTTTCTTCCGATTCCCATTTTTCCTGCAGACAAACTCAATTCAATCTTCTTAACAAAATTGTCTTGACATGTTTTAACACATTTTCTGACAAATGGAATATTTTCTTCTGCTCTATAAATATCAATATTTGTTGTCCCAGGCATTAAAGCTGTAATCGATAATCCATCTATACTGATTATGCTTTCATTCTGAGCAACTATTCTTAAATTAGGCAACTCCGTTCCCTCGGGAATCATTTCTACACCAAGAGTAATTGAGTGACCCACCTCAATTTCTGGTAATTCTGAAATTGCTAAAAATGGATCTATTTCTGTCGCAAGATTTAATGTTTTCTTATCCTCGTCATTCATCGTGTCCATAACATTTTTCAATAACTCAGATATCTTTACTATAATAGGTGTTTTTACAAATCTATCAATAATACAATTTACAACTTTATCCAAATCTGATTCACAAATTTCCCATATATATTTCTGATTTCCAATAGCAGTAACAACACTTTTATCTGATATCAATAATATAATGGAACCTTCTAACATGGCGCTTAGTTGATTTTTTACTTCTTTTTCTTTTGTAACAATCAATTTTGCATCCTCGAGTGTTACAGATTTAACCATAGTTGTATCTAACGATAACTGATCATCTGTATAAACCGGAAGCTTAAATGCTTCTAAAGAATAATTAACGGCGTATTTTGATGCAAGTTTTCTAATTAAATCAAATCTTTCGCTTGTTGATGTATTTACTTGAAAAGAAGCTGTTCTATACTCTTTACAAGAATCAAAATCATTCTGCATCCCTTCAAGAAATAACGCTTCAAAAGATTCTGAAACTACCTCTAAGCAATAGTCATCATTGATTTCCCTTTCAGCTGCTTCCAACAATTTTGATACCCAGCTTAAAAATGGTTCCTTCATATAGTTATTTAATTCACTATATGGTGACAATGGTTTATCATCTAATGATGCAATATTAATATCTTTATATGGGTTTAATTTTAATTTCAGTGTATTCACACCACAGCCCTCCTAGTATAAAATTCGTTTTACTTCAAAATAATCTATTCCATTTTGTTCTAGTTCCTGCGCATGAATTAAGTATTTGAGAATAGTATTATTAAAATTATCCGGCAAGTCTACATACTTAGTAAGTTCACTTCTAAAACGTGATTTCCACTTTACTACGCTTGACTTGTCATATTTTTCATCTTCTACTTCTGACTTCTTTATTGTTGTTTCAATAATGTCAAAAAGATTTTTTGTTCCAGAAACATTTAATAGTGTCTCACAGAAGAAATCTATATCTCTTCCTTTCTGCAATCGACTTATTACATATCTCATACAACAGCGAATTTCTTCTTTTTTATATGTAACGGCGTCAACACTATCAATTACAGCCATCATCCTATCCATATTCATTGTTTTGTCAACAATATACTGCTGCATCAGTTCTTGAATAACAGCACCCTTCAATTTCTTTAATGAACTATATTCTGCAACTGGGATCTTTTTCTCATACTGATTTGAAAAAGCATCTATGTGTGTCAATACAGCTTCAAGCCAATTATTTTGCATTACAACAGCAATACCTGTTCCAAGCTTTGACATTTCTCTTACTTGTTCTTCATTTAATCCGGCTGCATTTCCAACGGCTTCACAATCTCCCTTTTCAGGCAACCGCATCAATATCTTTGTATTAGTATTTTTAATAGCTGCAATATCAACAGGAGACTGATCAACAATGATAAATCCTTCTCCGTATGTTCTCATTTCTGCAATACTATTACAAATCATTTCAACTGACTTACCAATCACATTACTTCCTGCTGCACCTGGTGTTGTACGTTTCAATAGATTATGTGCCTCTTCTAATACTGTGATATGTCTCAATACAGAATTTACCTGTAGTATTTGATATGCTATTATTCACAGAGTGAGAAAAGTTTTCAAACATACCACTAGTTACTGCTTTACTATAGTTTTCTCCATACGCTAATGATGTTTTAACAAATGGAGACAATGAAGAATACAGTTCTTCAAATCCCCTCTTTCTCATTTCCAGATTATCTTTGGGAACTGGTTTAGCTATAAAAACAGCGGTAAACTTTTCTCCTTGCATTGTATCAATAAATTTTTCAATTCCTTGTACAAATTTATCTTTATCTTCATCTCTCATTGAAGGAATTACTGTAACACAGGATACATTACGAGATGTATTGTAATTATCTGTTTTTGCTACAGTTACCATCACTTCAGCAATTTCTCCATTTTTCATACTTCTAAGTGTACTACCGGGAAAGTTGCCAACAAAACTCTTTTCTAAAATCTTACTTGCAGTTGCCGCATTATCAACCGAGCGAATACCGATATAAAATGTTACTTCTCTACCATTTCCATTAATCACAAGCAGCGCTGAACTGTCAACATTTTGCAACGCACTATAAACACTAATTAATTTATCATTTATATTTTCTGTTTTATCATAAACCAATTTGATGATTTGAAATAATCGAATCGAATTAGTAGTTTTTTCATAGTCATCTAATGGAACAATATTCTGTTCCGAAATATTAATTAAATAATTCTTATTAATGAATCTATCCGCTGTTATCAGACCGTTATTCAATAACTGTAATTGTTTCTGTTCCTGTACTGAGACTATTGCTGTATTATCCAAAGCCAATCTCCTCCTAAAAAAATAGCCAGGAATATGTAATCAAACACACTCCTGGCAAACAATCTTTTTATTTTGCTCCGTAAGTAGCTCTATATGTTGCACCTAACTCCTGAAGCTTTGCAATTCTGTCATCTTTATCTGGATGACTACTTGCTAAGTTTGCAAAAAGACCTTTTGCATGAGAGCCGCTAATTGAATCTAAAAGAATGCACAATTCATTTCCATATCCGAGATTAAATGAAAATTCATCTGCTTCATACTCATTAGCACGGCTAGCCTTCATAACAAGAAGAACACCTATCTTTGTCCATACCCATGTAAGACCCGCAACAATTGCAGTAAT
>OHBX01000806.1_pt1 | contig 14888 bp, 9 predicted proteins | sample 1577441 | NCBI WGS metagenome assembly OHBX01 (sample SAMEA3879561, study PRJEB24766) | human gut metagenome | biome: human-associated habitat; feature: feces | place: USA | collected 1985/1987 | reverse complement strand
TCAAAAAATAGAGTGAGGTCGGATTTGTTTAAAGATTTTAATAAAAAAATACAATATTATAATGGTATATATTGCCCTTTTAAAAAATATAAAGACTTGGAATATATAATTTGTGGCTCTGATCAGGTTTGGAATCCTTTTTGGGGAAAGAATGATGCAACATTGTTAAAATACTTTGATGCTAAAAAGAGGATTTCGTTTGCAGCAAGTTTTGGGGAGTCAACAATTCCTGATGAAAGTAAATTTGAATTTATAAAAGAACTTAGTAAATTTAAATATATTTCAGTTAGGGAGGACGATGGTGCAAGGATAATAAAAGAGTTAGTAGATAAAGAGGCAACGGTTTTGCTTGACCCCACAATGATGTTGTCAGTTTCAGAATGGCAAAAAATAGAAAAAAGACCTATTTCAGTTAATGATTCGCAAAAATATATTTTGACATATTTCCTTTCAGAGCCCTCTCGTGGCGCGACAAATTTGATTCTAAAACTAAGTGAAGATTATAAAATTATAGATTTAAATAATGCGGATTGCGGATTTTCTATAAATATTGGACCGCAGGAATTTTTATTTTTATTTGATCACTCGGAACTCATATTAACAGACTCCTTTCATGGTTGTGTTTTTTCGATTTTGTACGATAAGCCATTTGTGGTTTATGATAGAATGTCACAATCCGAAAATATGAATTCAAGAATAATAACATTGTTGGAAAAGTTTGGAATGATGCGTAAATATGCAGGCGCAGATTTGAAAAATGATATATGGGAACACAATTACGAAAAAATATCTATAATATTGGATAAAGAAAAAATAAAAACTATGTCCTTTTTAAAAAAAGCCATGAATTTACCATAAAAATAATTTGTTTTATAAAACAAATAGATCATGGTGATTGTATTTTTTAAATGACACAATGAAACAAGATTATGAATTACTGAAAAATTCAAACAATTGTTTTTTTAGATGCAGAGATTGTTTGGATAAAATAAGCAATAATATTCGATATACATATTAAGGCTGATTTAATTTGAATAATTTTTATGCATAGAGTGAGGAATTAGTTGTGGCAAAATTAGACAGGAAAAAAAATGCAGCAAGAAATATTGTTTATGGTTTGACGCTAAAAGCATATCAAATCATAGTACCATTTATAATGCGCACAGTCATGATTTATTTCATGGGAGTTCAGTATCTTGGACTGAATTCTCTTTTTACATCAGTCCTACAGGTATTGAATTTGGCAGAACTTGGTGTTGGTTCGGCTATGATATATAGTATGTATAAACCAATTGCCGAAGATGATAATGCAAAGATCTGTGCCTTAATGGGGTTATATAGAACATATTATAGAATGATTGGAATTTTTATTGCTGTGATAGGAGGAATATTAACACCATTTATTCCAAGGCTGATTTCTGGTGAAGTTCCAGATGATGTTAATATATATATCCTTTATTTATTTAACCTTGGTGCTACCGTATTGTCGTATTGGCTTTTTTCATATAAAAGTAGCATTTTGTATGCGCATCAAAGAACAGATATAGTCAGTAAAGTTGTTTTGGCAACAAATACTATTCAGTATGCTTTTCAAATATTTGTGTTGTGTATATTAAAGAATTATTATTGGTATGTGGTTGTTATGTTAATGACTCAAGTAATTACAAACATAATAACGGCAATAATTGTAGATAAATTGTATCCAGAATTTAAACCGAGAGGAAAACTATTAAAAAAAGAGGTCAAGAAGATAAATCAGAGGATTAGGGACTTGTTTACAGCAAAACTTGGTTCTGTTGTAATTGGCGCAGCTGATACTATAGTTATTTCGGCATTTCTGGGGTTAACTTCGTTAGCAGTATATCAGAATTATTATTTTATTATGAATTCGATTTGTGGATTTATAACGGTTATTTTCACGGCAATTACAGCAGGAATTGGGAATAGTTTGGTTACAGAGTCAGCAGAAAAAAACTATAATGATTTTAGAAAATTTACTTTCATTATTTGTTTTGTTTTGTGCATTTGCAGCTGCTGTTTTGCGGGTCTTTATCAGCCATTCATGAAATTATGGGTCGGCGAAAAACTTATGCTTGATTTTGAATATGTAATTCTTTTTTGCATTTTGTTTTACTGCCTTGAGCTTGCAATGGTATGGGCTACAGTCAAGGATGCGGCGGGGCTATGGCATTCAGACAGATTTAGACCGCTAATCGGAGCCGTTGTTAATTTAATATTGAATATAATATTTGTTAAATATATCGGATTATATGGTATCATCCTTTCGACCGTTTTTAGTTATGTTTTCATTTCAATGCCATGGTTGGTACATAATTTGTTTAAATACTTATATAAGACCTCTTCTTTAAAAGTATATATAAAAGATTTGGTAGAATATATATTAGTAACTGTTATTTCAACCGCGATTGTTATCGTTATATGTGGGAAAATTGTTGTTGGTGGAATAACAGGATTATTATTAAAATGTCTTTTATGTATCGTAGTCCCATTGCTTGTACAGATAACAATGTATAAAAATAAGGATGAATTTAAAGAATCGTTTTTTTTAGTAAAAAATATGTTGAAGAGGGGTTAACTACTATGGAACATAGAGAATTATCAAACGGTTATGCAATTCCAAGTATATGTTATGGTACTGATATAGTTGATTATAGGACAACAATAACAGAAAAATTAAATAGAAATCTTAGATTTTGGGCAAAATCCGTTACGGGGAGAGGCGATACAAGTAAATTAAAGAAAGACAGAGGAATAATAAAATGCTCTTTTGGTTCAATGAAAAATGGATGTAATTTTTTTGATACTTCAAGAGCTTATGGCGGATCAGAAAAGATGCTTCAAGCAGCCTTAAAGGGTAAGGAAAGAGATAGTTATTATATATGTACAAAACTTGATAATTCATCACAATTACGAGAAATACCGGCAAGACTTGTTTTAGAAGAAAGTATGAAGCAGTTAGGTGTTGACTATATAGATGTTTATTTGTTGCATTGGCCAGTTGAAGGAAAATATTTAGATTATTGGAAACAACTTGAAGGCCTTTATAAGGAAGGCTTGGTTAAGGCAATTGGTGTAAGTAATTGTAAAATCCACCATTTAGAGGAATTGAAGAAAATTGCAGAGATAATGCCAATGATAGATGAAGTTGAACTGCATCCATTGTTGTCTGAAGTGGATTTAAGGAACTATTGTAATGAAAATAAAATTCAGATCATGGCATATACAAGTACAGCTCGATTGGATTTCAGGTTAAAATCAAGTAAAAGACTGGCTCAGGTATGTAGTGAAACAGGAAAGGACTTGTCTCAAATTATTCTTAGATGGCACATTCAGAATGGAATTATACCAATTTTCAACACATCATCAATGAAACATTTTAAAAGTAATATGGATGTTTTTGATTTTTCATTATTAGATTCTCAAATGAAAATCATTGATAGCATGAACATAAATGCAAGGACAAGATATGATTCTGACAATTGTGAATGGGATAGACTGTAGGTAATGTTTTGAGAGTGCACATCATTTTGTTTATATTGAAAAAGGAGCTGTTAGATTATGATACAGGAAATAGGTGATAGGTGTACTGGCTGTAAAATGTGTGCAGATATCTGTCCTAAAAATGCTATAACATTTAAGACTAACAATGAGGGGTTCTGGTATCCGGATGTTAATAATAAGTGTGTTAATTGTGGACTATGTATAAAAAAATGTCCTGCTTTAGCGGAACACAAAGCCGGAAAGAGTAATCCAGATGTTTATTCTGTTTGGAGTAAGAATGAAGAAAACAGAATTACCAGTACTTCAGGCGGAGCTTTTTGGGAAATAGCAGAACCTTTTCTGTCTGATGGCGGAGTTGTTGTCGGTTGTAGATATAAATCAGATTGGAAGTCAGCTGAGCATATTATTGCGCGAAATCTGGAGGAGCTAAAACAAATAAAGGGCTCAAAATATTTTCAGTCTGATTCAGAGGGGATTTATAGTCAAGTAAAACTGGAACTTGATAAAGGTATCAAAGTGTTGTTTTGCGGATCTCCATGCCAAAATGCTGCTATAAAAGCTTTTCTGGGGAAAGAGTATGCAAATCTATATTGTATGGATTTCATTTGTAGAAGTATAAATTCGCCTAAAGCATTTAGTGCATACATAGATGAACTGGAGAAAAGATATGATTCAAAAGTTTCTTTAGTTCATTTGAAGAATAAAAAAAATGGATGGCAAAGTTTGGCGACACAGGTAAAGTTTGAAAATGGACAGGAATCTATAAAAGATAAAAATGAAGACCCGTGGGTGCGAGGATTTATATTTAATGATTTATACACAAGAGAGTCATGCTTTAATTGTCAGTATAGAACAATACCTAGACAAAATGCTGATATTACAATTGGAGATTTTTGGGGAATAAAGAATCAATCTTCGGATGATATGTTTAAGGGCATCTCGGTCATGCTGCTCAATACAGATAAGGGCAGCGAATTATTTGAGAAATCAAAACAAGCTTTTCAATATAAAAAATATAGAATGGAGGATGTATTGCCAGGCAATCCGGCACTTTTGAATAATCCTGTCAGGACTGATAAACAAGAGAAATTCTTTAAATTATTAGAGAGTCATACATTTAGTTATTCTGTTGATAAATGTATAAAGAGAAATGTATATATGAAAATAAAGAATCTGATTATGATCATATTACATAAGTGTAAAAAAGTTGCTTGGCTTATATTAAAGTCTGATATAGATTTATTTAAATTTGTGCATTATAACTACTTTTGTAAGAATATAATAAGAAAAAGCAAGGCCAGAATAATGCCACATAAGAATGCAATTTTAGATTTGCAGGGAAATTCAAAAATTATATTGTCAGGTGAAAAGGATTTACATATAGGTATAAATAAACTTAAGGGGTCAAAGGCGGAGACACACGTTAGAATGAATAATAATGCTGTTTGGAATTGTACAAATGGTGCGGACTTGTTTTATAACACTGTTTTGGAGATAAAGCCAAATGCAGTATTTAATTCTGGATATTTTTCTGCAAATGGCGGTAGTGTTATTATTATTCATAAGCAAGTGGATTTTGGCGATGATGTAATGATAGGAAGAAATGTTATAGTATATGATAGTGATTTTCATGCGCTTTACAACATGAATGGGGAGGCTTGTAACCCGCCTAAACCTGTTGTTATTGAGGATCATGTTTGGCTGACTTCAAATATTATTGTGCAAAAAGGTGTAACTATTGGAAGAGATAGTTTAATTACCGCCTATACGACTGTAAATAAGGATGTTCCGCAACATTCTATATTTGGAGGCAACAGTGTGGGAAACATAATTAAGGATAATGTTGTTTGGGGGAGAGATGTTTGCCCATTAGAATGAGACACAATAAGTATTCTGTGATATGCATATTCACACCCCCACCCACTCCATAAACTTCCTCATAGCCGTGCTCTGATTCTTCACCCCGGAGTAAGCGAACCCGACAGTTCTGCTTGGAATAGGAGTGTCAAGCGGAAGTTCGGTGATGACGCTTGAGTCCAGCTGTTCTTGGGCGAATTCGCGGACTACGCTGGCAACGCCCATACCGATGGCGGCGAAGTCGATGAGAAGATCCATGTTGTTGATCTCCAGGATCTGGCTGCAGCTGATGCCCTGGGAGCGTAGATATTCGTCCACATGGGTACGGGTTACATTGGCCTCCTCGAGAACCATGAGATTGGAATTCTCAAGGATGTCAACGGTTGATATATTGGAGATACCGGTGTTAATTGAATTAAAAATAGTGTCAGAAGCAGAGGCACCGGATGAATGTCTGGTGTCTCTGCTTTTTTCATCATGATTCGGAACTGAAGCATCCTCACCTGTGGCATGGGGTAGGCCTGAGCTTAGCAGAGGGATGAAGTTGCCTTTGATATTGTTTGGAAGATCATCAGCGAATCTATAGTGAGCCTTGTCATTTGTACGCTCGTAGAAGTTGTCAAGATATTCGGGGCTTGCCACAAATACGTCATGTATCTCCCTGACAGGAGAGTAGACTATCCCCTTTGGAAGTTCGGTGTTGCAGATGAGACCTATATCGATATCCTCGTTTCGGAGCAGCTTGATGGTGTTGATCGTTGAATGGCAGTCGATGCTGAACTTGATATTTGGATTTTCTCTTATGAAGTCCTTCAGGTAGTCCAAGAGTATGTGCTTGCACAGCGATGTGCTCACACCGATCCTTATGTGTCCGATCCCAAGCTCTTTGTAGTTCTTCAGATTTTCCTCGCCCATGTTCAGTGAATCGAAAGCCCTCTCCACATACTCGTAGAGCACCTGTCCCTCCTCGGTCAGTACCACGCCCCTTGAGCTCCTGGAAAAGAGGGCAGTGCCAAGCTCTGCTTCAAGCTTGGATATTGATTTGCTGATCGCTGGTTGGCTGATGTAGAGCTGGCTTGCAGCCTTGCTGATATTTCCGGTCTTTGCTACTGTATGAAATATGACGTAATTGTTCAGATTACTTATCATGGCATTCCTCCAAGTTATAATAACTATTCTTTTTATATATTGTAATTATACCTAGATGAGTGATATTATCAAGAGTAAGAATTTGTATTTAGAAACAAATGATAGGAGGACTATACATATGGGTATGACCATGACTCAGAAGATTTTAGCTGCTCATGCAGGACTGCCATCAGTTGAAGCAGGACAGCTTATCGAGGCAGATTTGGATTTAGTATTAGGAAATGACGTAACAACTCCAGTCGCAATTCACGAAATGGAGAAGTTCAATAAGAAGGAAGTATTTGACAAGAAGAAGATAGCACTTGTCATGGATCATTTCACACCAAACAAGGATATCAAGAGTGCAGAGCACTGTAAGTGTGTAAGACAGTTCTCAGCGGCAAATGAGATTGAGAACTATTTTGACGTTGGAGCAATGGGTATCGAGCATGCGCTCCTTCCAGAGAAAGGACTTATCGTAGCAGGAGAGACATGTATCGGTGCAGACTCACATACATGTACATACGGAGCACTTGGTGCATTCTCAACAGGTGTCGGAAGTACAGATATGGCAGCAGGAATGGTGACAGGCAAGGCCTGGTTCAAGGTTCCATCAGCCATCAAGTTCAACATCGTTGGCGAGAAGGCAAAGTGGATCAGCGGTAAGGATGTCATCCTTCACATCATCGGTATGATCGGTGTTGACGGTGCACTTTACAAGTCTATGGAGTTCGTTGGAGAGGGAATCAAGAACCTCACAATGGACGACAGATTTACAATTGCGAACATGGCGATCGAGGCAGGTGCCAAGAACGGTATCTTCCCTGTCGATGAGCTTACAGAGGAGTACATGAAGGAGCACAGTACAAAGTCATATACAAAGTATGAGGCGGACGAGGACGCTGTATATGATGCAGAGTACACCATCGACCTGTCACAGCTTAAGCCGACAGTTGCTTTCCCTCATCTCCCAGAGAATACAAAGACCATCGATGAGGTCGGAGATATCAAGATCGATCAGGTAGTCATCGGTTCATGTACAAATGGACGTATATCAGATATGAGAATTGCGGCAGATATCATCAAGGGAAGAAAGGTTGCTGACGGTGTCAGAGTTATCGTCATCCCTGGAACACAGGATATCTACCTTCAGTGTATTGAGGAAGGTCTTATGACTATATTTGTCAAGGCTGGAGCAGTGGTTTCAACTCCTACATGCGGACCATGTCTTGGAGGACATATGGGCGTTATGGCAGCGGGAGAGAGAGCTGTATCAACAACAAACCGTAACTTCGTAGGACGTATGGGTCACGTTGACTCAGAGGTATATCTTGCCAGCCCTGCTGTCGCAGCAGCTTCAGCTATCACAGGTAAGATCAGCAGCCCTGACGAACTTGGTCTGTAATAAAAAACATAGAATATGAAGAAGTTTGCTAAGCATGACAAAGCACCCAAAAGGTCGGGCTTTCATGATTTAGCAAATTTCTGTAGAGATAAAGGAGATAGACTATGAAAGCACATGGAACAGTACACAAATATGGTGACAACGTAGATACAGATGTAATCATCCCTGCAAGATACCTGAATTCGTCAGATCCTGCAGAGCTTGCAAAGAGCTGTATGGAAGATATAGATAAGGATTTCGTTAAGCGTGTTAAACCTGGCGATATCATGGTAGCAAGAAAGAACTTCGGCTGTGGATCATCTAGAGAGCATGCACCTATAGCCATCAAGGCTTCAGGAATAAGCTGTGTAATCGCAGAGACATTTGCCAGAATCTTCTATAGAAATGCCATCAACATCGGACTTCCGATCATCGAGTGCCCAGAGGCAGCAGAGGCTATTCAGGCTGGCGATGATGTGGAGATCGATTTCGACAGCGGTATGATCTATGACAGAACTAGAGGGACAGAGTTCAAGGGTCAGGCATTCCCTCCGTTCATGCAGGAGATCATCAAGAGCGAGGGACTCATCAACTACATCAATAATAAAAATAAATAGAAGGAGAAAGAAAAATGCAGTGTAATTTAGCCGTAATAAAAGGCGATGGTATCGGCCCTGAGGTAGTCACAGAGGCTATGAAGGTTCTTGATACAGTCGGAGAGAAATTCGGACATACATTTGACTATGAGCAGATCCTCATGGGCGGATGTTCAATAGATGCAACAGGCGTACCGCTCACAGACGAGGCAGTGGCAGTTGCAAAGTCAAAGGATGCAGTTCTCCTCGGTTCAATCGGAGGAAATACATCCACATCACCATGGTATAAGCTCCCTCCAAATCTCCGCCCGGAGGCAGGACTGTTAAAGATCAGAAAAGAGCTTGGCCTCTTCGCAAACCTTCGTCCTGCAAATCTTTATGATGAGCTGAAGGAGGCTTGTCCACTTAAGGCTGAGATCGCAGAGCGCGGATTTGACATGATGATGATGAGAGAGCTCACCGGTGGTCTCTACTTCGGCGAGAGACACACAGAGGAGGTTGACGGAGTTATGACAGCTGTTGATACCCTCACATACAATGAGAACGAGATCAGAAGAATAGCAATCAAGGCATTTGACATAGCTATGAAGAGACGAAAGAAAGTCACATCAGTTGACAAGGCAAATGTCCTTGACTCATCAAGACTTTGGAGAAAGGTCGTTGAGGAAGTGGCAAAGAATTATCCTGAGGTTGAGCTTGAGCACATGCTCGTAGACAACTGTGCAATGCAGCTTGTGAAGGATCCTGCACAGTTTGACGTGGTTCTCACAGAGAATATGTTCGGAGATATTCTCTCAGACGAGGCATCCATGATCTCAGGTTCTATCGGAATGCTTTCGTCAGCATCACTTAACGAGACAAAGTTCGGTATGTATGAGCCATCAGGCGGATCAGCACCTGACATAGCAGGACAGAACAAGGCGAATCCAATAGCAACCATCCTGTCGGCAGCAATGATGCTCAGATACACATTTGACCTTGATAAAGAGGCAGATGCGGTTGAGAACGCTGTAAAGCAGGTGCTCAAGGACGGATACAGAACCATAGATATCCACTCAGAGGGAACACAGCTCGTAAGCTGCTCCGAGATGGGTGATCTTATCTGTGAGAGAGTATAATAGCCAAAAAGAAATGTCATAAGCGAACATTTGAGCCCGCCGGGCGAATAAAGTTAAAGAATAAAATTTAGAAATGTAAGACGAGAGTACACAGCCTATATTGATGACACATTACAATACCCTCTCGTCTGGAAGGGATAAAAAGATGAAGAGTGATAATGTTAGGGTAGGAATGCAGCAGGCGCCACACAGATCTCTGTTCAACGCACTGGGCATGACAAAGGAAGAGATGGAGAGACCTTTAGTAGGTATCGTATGTTCATACAATGAGATAGTTCCAGGACACATGAACCTGGATAAGATAGCACAGGCAGTAAAGATGGGAGTTGCCATGGCAGGTGGTACACCTGTTATGTTCCCAGCAATCGCTGTATGTGACGGTATAGCAATGGGACACATCGGAATGAAGTATTCACTGGTTACAAGAGACCTGATCGCAGACTCAACGGAGGCTATGGCTATAGCTCATCAGTTTGATGCACTGGTTATGATCCCTAACTGTGACAAGAACGTTCCTGGACTTCTCATGGCTGCAGCCAGAGTAAATGTTCCAACAGTGTTTGTATCTGGCGGTCCTATGCTCGCTGGACACGTAAAGGGAAATAAGACAAGTCTTTCAAGCATGTTTGAGGCTGTTGGTTCATATGCGGCCGGAACCATGACTGAGGAGGATGTATACGAGTATGAGTGCAAAACATGTCCTACATGTGGATCATGTTCAGGTATGTACACAGCCAACTCAATGAACTGTCTGACAGAGGCGCTTGGAATGGGACTTCCAGGAAATGGAACTATTCCAGCCGTTTATTCAGAGAGACTTAAGCTTGCAAAGCATGCAGGTATGGCTGTTATGGATATGTACAGAAAGGGCATCAAACCTAGAGATATCATTACAAAGGAGTCCATCATCAACGCTCTGACAGTTGATATGGCACTTGGATGTTCAACCAACTCCATGCTCCACCTTCCAGCCATCGCACATGAGATCGGCTTCGACTTCGATATCTCATTTGCAAATGAGATCAGCGCGAAGACACCAAACCTGTGCCACCTCGCTCCTGCAGGCCACACATACATGGAGGATCTCAACGAGGCCGGCGGTGTGTATGCGGTTATCAAGCAGCTTGCTGATGCAGGACTCATCAACAAGGACTGCATGACAGTTACAGGCAAGACAATAGGAGAGGCTGTTGCAGGCAGTGTTAACAAGAATCCTGAGGTCATCAGACCTATGGACAATCCATATTCGGTTACAGGTGGTCTGGCAGTGCTTAAGGGTAACCTTGCACCGGACGGCTCTGTAGTAAAGCGATCAGCAGTTGTGCCTGAGATGCTGGCTCACAAGGGCCCTGCAAGGGTATTTGACTGTGAGGAGGACGCGATCGCGGCTATCAAGGGTGGTAAGATTGTAGAGGGTGACGTGGTAGTCATCAGATACGAGGGACCAAAGGGCGGTCCTGGTATGAGAGAGATGCTCAATCCTACATCAGCCATAGCAGGAATGGGACTTGGTTCATCAGTAGCTCTTATCACAGATGGAAGATTCTCAGGAGCAAGCCGTGGAGCATCCATCGGACACGTATCACCTGAGGCTGCCGTGGGCGGACCTATCGCTCTTGTTGAGGAGGGTGATATGATCGAGATCGATATCAACAACCTCAGCATCAAGCTCGATGTCTCAGACGAGGAGCTTGCAAAGAGAAAAGCTGCATGGACACCAAGAGAGCCAAGGGTTACAACAGGCTACCTTGCAAGATACGCAGCAATGGTTACATCAGGCAACAGAGGCGCTGTGCTTGAGGTGCCAAAGAACTAGTCGATAATTATGAAATTCAAATATGTAGATTACGACTGAGATTGTTTAGCCTTACCAAATCGGAGGAATACGCAGCCGCCGGTCCTTAGATGGCGCTACAGCGGCATCTTAGTACCGCTGCAGGCTAAGTTAAGCGGGAGCGACCTCCGATTGGTAGGCTAAAACATCTCAGAAGTTCATAATCTACATGTTTCACAATTATCTCTACGATATGAGAGAAAAGAAGGAGAAGATAATAATGTCAAAGATATCAGGTTCTGAAATTGTTATAGAGTGCCTTAAAGAGCAGGGCGTTGACACCGTGTTCGGTTATCCGGGAGGAACCATCCTCAATGTATATGATGCCCTCTACAAGCACCAGGATGAGATCAACCATGTGCTTACATCACATGAGCAGGGCGCTGCCCATGCAGCAGACGGATATGCTAGAGCTACAGGCAAGGTCGGAGTGTGTATGGCCACATCAGGCCCGGGCGCGACCAATCTTGTAACAGGTATTGCCACAGCATACATGGATTCAATTCCTGTTGTAGCTATCACAGCAAATGTAGGTGTAAACATGCTCGGCAAGGACAGCTTTCAGGAGATAGACATTGCAGGTGTTGTTATGCCAATCACCAAGCACAGCTTTATTGTAAAGCACATAGATGATCTTGCGCCAACCATCAGACGAGCGTTCAAGATCGCAAAGAGCGGCAGACCAGGACCTGTACTTGTGGATATAACAAAGGATGTAACCGCAGCGGAGACGGAGTATACACCTGAGACACCGGAGGTTATTGAGAGAAAGACAGACACCATCCGCGAGGAGGATGTGAATAAGGTCATTGAGATGATCAAGGTTTCAAGAAGGCCATTTATCATGGCAGGTGGCGGATGCATTATCTCTGGCGCGTCAGCAGAGCTTGCAGAATTTGCAGATAAGGTGGATGCACCTGTGTGCGATACACTTATGGGAAAGGGCGCATTTGACGGAAGAAGCGAGAGATATACAGGCATGATCGGTATGCACGGAACAAAGGTGTCCAATCTCGGTTTGTCAAGGGCAGATCTCGTGATCGTTGTGGGAGCTAGATTCTCAGACCGAGTTATCGGAAATGCATCCAAGTTTGCGCCAAATGCGAAGATCATACATATAGATATAGATGCAGCCGAGATAGATAAGAACATCCCTACAAATGCCAGCATAGTTGGCGATGCAAAGGAAGTTCTGGAGATACTCAACGGCAAGCTTGCAACACAGTCGAACAAGACGTGGATGTCTGAGATCGAAGACCTCAAGAAGCAGAACCCAGATGTGTACAGCTTTGACACATTGAACGGTCCTGCAGCGATCAAGAAGATATATGAGCTGACAAATGGCGATGCAATCATCACGACGGATGTTGGACAGCATCAGATGTGGGCTGCCCAGAACTATACCTTCAAGGAGCCAAGAACATTTTTGTCATCAGGTGGCCTTGGAACCATGGGTTACGGTGTTGGTGCTGCGATCGGAGCAAAGTACGGCAGACCTGATAAGGTTGTCATCAACATAGCCGGTGATGGATGCTTCAGAATGAACCTTAACGAGATAGCAACAGCGGCAAGATACAACGTTCCTATCATTCAGGTAGTCTTGAACAATCATGTACTCGGAATGGTAAGACAGTGGCAGACACTGTTCTATGACCACAGATATTCCAACACGGTGCTTGACGATTCAGTAGATTTCGTCAAGGTCGCAGAGGGACTCGGAGCAATGGGAATCAGAGCAAATACCCTTGAAGAGTTCGAGGATGCTATGAAGACCGCACTCACAGCAGGCCGACCTGTTGTAATAGATGTAACAATAGCAGGAGACGACAAGGTATGGCCAATGGTGGCACCTGGTGCAGCCATTGATACATGCTTCTCAGAGGATGATATGTAAGATTCATAACGGCACAAGATGAAAAAGCACCATATTTGTGTGCATACATACATAAATATGGTGCCTTTATATATAATCCCCACTTGCCGACAAGTGAAAAGAGTGCTATAGTACAGGGATATAAGCGATAATGAAGTTATTTTACTTGAAAACATAAGATTTTGAACTGAAAAACTTGAAAATCGCAAGCGGGATACGATAAAGCAACGGAAATACGCAATCTATAAAAAGATTACTGAATAGTGTAATAAGTTTAGTAAACATTTTTATATTAATAAAATTCACAAAACAAAGTAACTATTCTTCAATAATCATAAATAGGAGCGAAATGCCGTTTTTGTGAACAGGATATCTCGCAAATATTTAATTAAGTCACAACCAGATAATTTCGTCGATAAAGTAAATTAGTCTGTGTTCTGATGCCTATGTCGTTCAAAGGACATAGGCATCAGAACACAGACTTACACAGACTAAAAACGGAATTATCGTCACAAAATCAAAGAAGGAGAGATAACAAAAATGGCAAGAGTGTACAACTTTTCAGCAGGCCCTTCAGTTCTTCCTGAGGTGGTATTAAAAGAGGCAGCAGAAGAAATGCTTGATTACAAGGGAACAGGCATGAGCGTAATGGAGATGAGCCACAGATCCAAAGCTTTCGACAATATCATCAAAGAGGCAGAGAAGGATCTCAGAGATCTCATGAATATACCTGACAACTACAAGGTGCTTTTCCTTCAGGGAGGAGCTTCACAGCAGTTCGCAGCAATTCCAATGAATCTCATGAAGAATGGTGTAGCTGACTACATCATCACTGGTCAGTGGGCAAAGAAAGCATACGAAGAAGCAAAGAAATATGGAAAGGCAGTTGCAGTTGCATCATCAGCTGACAAGACTTTCTCATATATCCCAGATTGTTCAGATCTTCCAATCGATGACGATGCTGATTATGTATACATTTGTCATAACAACACTATATATGGAACAACATACCACACACTTCCTAACACAAAGGGCAAGATCCTTGTTGCAGATATGTCATCTGATATTCTCTCACAGCCTGTAAATGTTGAGGATTATGGCATGATCTACTTCGGAGTACAGAAGAACGTTGGCCCTGCAGGTGTGGTAGTGGCTATCATCCGTGAGGATCTCATCAGAGATGATGTAATGCCATTTACACCAACTATGCTCAAGTACAAGACTCAGGCAGATGCAGACTCACTCTACAACACACCTCCATGCTACGGCATCTATATCTGTGGCAAGGTATTCAAGTGGGTTAAGGAGATGGGTGGTCTTGAGGCTATGAAGGTTCACAACGAGAAGAAGGCCAAGATTCTCTATGATTTCCTTGACAGCTCAGAGCTCTTCAAGGGAACAGTAGTAAAGGAAGACCGTTCACTTATGAACGTACCATTTGTAACAGGTGATGCGGACCTTGATGCCAAGTTCGTTAAGGAGGCTACAGAGGCTGGATTTGTCAACCTCAAGGGACACAGAACAGTTGGTGGTATGAGAGCATCTATCTACAATGCAATGCCGATCGAGGGTGTTG
>OHBX01000793.1_pt1 | contig 15176 bp, 7 predicted proteins | sample 1577441 | NCBI WGS metagenome assembly OHBX01 (sample SAMEA3879561, study PRJEB24766) | human gut metagenome | biome: human-associated habitat; feature: feces | place: USA | collected 1985/1987 | reverse complement strand
CTGGCAGATATTGAAAATGGCATAGAAGTTGGCAGCCTGGCCGGACGAGGTCAGCATAGCACCCACACCGCCTTCCAATGCTGCGATTTTTGCGGCGACGGCATCATTGGTGGGGTTTTGCAAGCGTGTATAGAAATATCCCGAATCTTCCAGATCGAACAGACGCGCCATCTGTTCGCTGGTGTCATACTTGAATGTGGTACTTTGATAAATAGGCAAAACGCGCGGTTCGCCTTTTTTCGGAGTCCAGCCTGCCTGTACGCATAAGGTCTCCCTGCTATACTTCTTATCCATGTTTATATTGTTATTAAAATTACATATTCATTTATTTCGCAGCAAAATTAAGAATAATCTGTCATTTAGGGTTCAATTACTGGGAAAAGTGTTATATTTGAACGATTTTAATAAGCTTAACTATGGCAGAGGATATAAAATTCAGGCATACTATGCCGGTGCAGATACGATTCAGCGATGTGGACCAGTTTGGTCATATGAACAATTCAGTTTACTTTTCTTTGTACGATTTGGCAAAGACTACTTATATAAAAGATGTATTAGGCAGTGCCGACTGGAGCAAGCTGGCTATTGTGGTAGCCAATATCAATGCAAACTTCTTTATGCCGGTATTTTTCTCGGATCATCTGGTGATAGAAACGGCTGTGGTACATTTGGGGCATAAGAGTTTTACCTTGTTGCAGCGTGCCGTGACTACGGATACCCATGAGGTGAAGTGTGAGTGCCGCACGGTGATGGTAGGTTATGACCTGGCTACCAAAGAACCGAAATTGATTTCCGAGGATTATAAGGAGGCGATTTGCAGGTACGAGGAAAAAACATTGGAGGAACTTTCAAAAGGGTAGCCATAGATGATATACTCGCTATAAATAGCTAGGACGTTATTTATAGCGAGATTGTATTATTTTATTAAAAGCATTCTCCTGTAATGGTTAAAAGTTTGGGAGATGAGTCAAAATTACCATATAATAAAATTTCTCTTTGAAACTTTCCTATGTCATCGGGATGGAAAATGATATTCAGACAAGTGCTGTCTCCCGGATTTATTTCAGTAATTTCATTTTCAATATTCAAACATTCGCATGAAAGATCTATATGACTGATTCTTACTATGTTCTTCCCTGTATTCCATATTGTGAATTTGATTTTTGCCTTTTCCGTGCGGCTGATTTTGCCTAAATCTATCTCATTTGTGTTGAATGTAATGGTGGTGTTCGCTTCTTCGCTGGGAGATTCATTTCCATAAAAAGAGTGCGACACATATTTACCATTATTTAAAAGGTAGACTCTAGGTGTGTTTTTAGCCATATCCAATTCCACTAATATGGATTTAGTGTCTAGGTATACATTGGAGTAGTCATCTATATTTTTATTGGCAATTAAATTGAAAGTCTTTTTACTTTTACATGCAATTATATAAATAGTATCGGTCGAGTTATGTATTTCTGACAGAGCTTTGTGTATGCATCCTTTGCAACCATTACCCAATATGGTAACAAGGTGGATGGCATTGTGGATTTGTGATTTCTCAACTCCGACTTCATCAAACAGTTTTTGAAGGCATTTGTCATTATTGGACATACAGCTTGCCAGGAACAGTCCTCCACATAGAATGATTGAGTAGTTCTTTTTCTTCATTTTTTCCGGCCTTGAAGTGTGAAACACCTGAACACTAGCTTGTTTTCATCAAACTGAGGGTTGTTTTCATTATTCTCTGAAATATACAGGCCTTTTTTACCTACGAAGCACAAGTGATGGGCATAGGTGTTGCCGGGAAATTTTGTTTCACCAATAATTTCATAGTCTTTGTTTAGAATGATGATGGAGAAACTTTGATGCGGATTGTTGGAGAATGGTTTTATATTATCATCCGGCATTAAGGCAAACCGATAGAATACTTTTCGGTATTTATCATACATCAAGTGGTGGTAATGGGGCTGTAATCCTCTGTCATGTATGGTTTTGAATAAATCAATTTGTAAATTTTGGGAGACTGGACGCACGTGGGGCAGATAATGGCTTTTAGCATTATACGCTTTTTTATGTTTGAAATCAGAAGATACAAATATGCTGTCATATTGTCCCAGTGAAACAACAACTTCTTTACCTGTATATGTGTAACTGATTTCAGGGTCATACAGAATGTAGTCTATCTCATCTTTGTTAAAAATAGATGGGTATCGTAGTTCTGTCCACCCTAGTTTTTTTTTATGAAGGTCTGCATAAGCAAATATGGGTATTTTATCCCATTCATCTTTTTTACGGGGATATTTTAATAATGATTGACTGAAATATAAAATAGAATCCTTAATTATGGCAGGTCGATATGTATAACTCATGCAACAAATGTGGTCGAAAGCATGAAAGTTTACGCTGTCTTTCCAAAAGCTATTCTTATTTTCCACTTCTCCTTTTTCATTGATAATTCCAAAAACTCCATTCCAAGTTGTAATTAAAAAATGCTTTGAGCTAAGTGGAAAACAGCCATTAGTTGATGGCATTGCATTTCTCCCCTCTTTTTGTAGATGAATTGTTTTAATAACTTGTTTGGTATCCAAATCATAGATATGAACTTTATAGCTTGCTTTTTCATTCAAAAAGGAAAGATACTCATGTCCGTTTTCTTCAAATTGGAATATAGATTTGCTTTCATAATGTGTATGTTCATCTATAGACAGGCAGATGGAGTCTGTAGCTGTTAATTCTGTACCATAGTCTATTGGACGAGAAGGAGATGAACATGATGCTCCTAGAAGCAGATAAGTGAAGATATACAAAAAATATTTCATACACTATAGATTAAATATAGGGTATTTAATTATCTTCAGTTTGTAGATTGGATCAACTAATTATGAATAGGAAAGATCTTAAATACCCTATGGAATGATTTGCTAGTCGGTTAAATTAATTGGGAGCTCCTTCATCTCTTCCGCACCTTTGGTTTGGGTCTTCATAACAATTATTGAATGAAAAATTTACACAAGAAGACGCTCCATCGAAATACCAGCATTTATCTCCTTCACCGGGAGGTCCGTAATCACTGCGAGCATTTCCGTTTTCTGTGTTGCTCGGAAGAGGTGCGTCAAACTTTAATTCTTGTCGGGAAGAATAGATCTCTACGCTAGTCAAACAAAGAATGACTAGGACTAAAAAAAGTGATTTGTTTTTCATAAGATTTGCTTTTAAAGGTTAGTATATAGTTAACTTCACAAATGTACATTAAAATTTTATTATATCAAATATATTTTGATAGCCTGTTTAAAAATCTCTGAAATATTTTTCTTATGAGGTTTTCATATCAGTCGGATAGTTTTTTCTTTGAAGTGACTAAACTTAAAAAAGATATATCAGACTGATTTAACAGAAACAAAGAACCGAAATTGATTTCCGAGGATTATAAGGAGGCGATTTGCAGGTACGAGGAAAAAACATTGGAGGAACTTTCAAAAGAACGGAAATAGTTATTGATTTTCTGTGTTATTGATGTTTTATCAACTATATGCATAATGAATAAAGGTGTATCTCACGACACACCTTTATTTTTCTATGTTAAAACATCTGTCTTGAAAACTAAACAGGAGGATTTGGCTTATTTTTTCCCGTATCCCGGAGTTTGAGTTAATAACGGATTCACATTCAAAGTACCGATATTAACCGGCCAAAGCATTTTATATGCTTCTTCTGTACCGAGGATAGGATTTGTGCCCGGATAGTTGGCATTGGCAGAAAAGACCAAAGAACGTCCGGATGCATCGTGCATACGCAATACGTCAAACCAGCGCTTGCCTTCACTGACAAACTCTTTGTCCCGTTCCTGCAAAATGGCTAGTTCATTTTCCGCATAGCTGCCTTCCGTGTATTTGTTTTCTTCAAAGGTGTCTCCGTATGCACGTTTGCGTACTTCGTTGATATACGAAGCGCAAGGGTTGTTCAATCCGTTTTCAATTTCCGCCATCATCAGTAACGCATCGGCATAGCGGTAAACGGGGATGTCCGAAATATAGATGCGGTTGTCATTGGAATTGATTGTACCTATACGTTTTTTCATTACGCATCCGAATTCGCTGAGCGTGCCATTATCATTTTTCATGTAATACTCCATGAATGTGGCATCACGGCGGCTGTCTCCTTCTTTGAACGTTTTCCAGAAATCTTCAGTGTACTCGTCACGGAATACTCCACCGGTACCTTTCAAGTTTAAGGTATCTTTTTCAATCACCTTACCGTTACGACCATATGCTTGCCCCAGAAATACAGCATCCTGATAAAGGAATCTGCCTCCGTCATTGCTGGCCTCACCTTCTATAAACGGCATGGCGAAAATAATTTCAGTGTTCTTTTTATTGTCGCATGAGAAGATGGAGGCAAAGTTGTCCATTAATTCAAAATGTCCTATGATCCCGGATAAGGCAGTCTTGGCAGTCTGTAAATCGGTTGCCCCGGTTGCTGTGAATCCGGTGATGGATACTTTCGCTGCCCACATATAGATTTCTGCTTTAAGCATCAAAGTGGCATAGCGTGACCAGTCGTATGCATCAAAAGAGGTGTTATTTCCGAAATAGTTTTCGGATTTATTAATATCCGCTTTGATAAACTCCATGGTGGCTTCGGGTGTGGCGCGCTCCACATAGAATTTGTCTGCCGATGGTTTGCCGTCCAGTATATCTACTTTGGTGATGAGAGGTACTCCCCCGAAAGTTCTGTATAGCATGAAGTAATACAGGGCTCTCATGCCATACGCTTGTCCCAAGTACCGGCTCCGGGTTGCATCATCCAGAAACGTACACCCATTTTCTACTTCTTGGATAAAATGGTTTACTTGCATGATGGGAGAGTATAGCCCGTTCCAATTGGATATGCCGGGAATATCTTCCGAGATATTCTGTGACCGGATATCGGCATAGTTCAAGCTGGTGTTCAGCGAGGAGGTGCCCACACGTTGTGTGCCGCCGCGGAGTTCGCCCAAGGTGTAGAACATGTCATAGTAACTTCTTAATTGGGCGTGCAGACCCAACATGAATGCTTTGGGCTGGGAAGCTTCTTTCCAGAAATTTCCGGCTCCATAATAATCTTCCGGTGCCAGATCCAGTGCGTCACAGGACGGTTGGAGAATGGTCATCACACATATTGAAAGGATATAGAATATTTTTTTCATAATCTGTTAGAGTTTATAAGTTTAGAAAGAAACGTTTACGCCGAGAATGACAGTGCGGGGCAATGGGTATCCACCATTGTTGTCTGTCTTTTCCGGAGAGAATAAATGTTTGGCTTCTGTCAGGTAACCCAGGTTCTGACCGGTTACCGAGAGCATGACTGAGCCTAGTCCTGCTTTGCGCACCCAGTTGCTTGGCAGATTATATGACAAGGCTATTTCACGGAAAGACAGATAGTTACCGTTGTAGGCAAACATGGAGGATTGACGGCAGTAATTGCGCTTGCCCAACTGGTCGGCCCATACATAAGTAGGATATTGTGCACCGGGATTTTCGGGTGACCAGGTGTCGTGGGTTTCCGCAATGGTGTTATAAGTACCTTGTGCGCAAGACATGATCCACATGGTTTTCCAGTCTACCGCTTTGAAACCAAGCGCATAGTCAAAACGTGCTGATAAAGTAAGGTCTTTCCAGGTGACTGAAGTATTGATACCTCCTGTCCATTTGGGTACAGTGTTGCCCACTTTCACCATGTCGTAATTGTCGATGATGCCGTCACCGTTTACATCCTTCCATTTCACATCACCCGGCTGGATGCGGAGAGAATTCGCTTTCTGATTGGCTGTCAGTTTGTTATATCCTTCCTCACCTCCGTAAAGGGGACGGTTGCTTGAGCCGTTGTTACCACTTGACAAGTCGATCAGTCCTCCTGGTATTTCATCTTCGGAACGATAGATTCCTTCGGCTACGAACATGTACAAATCACCTGGGCGTTGTCCTTCCTGATAACCGCCTACCCATGCTTTTTCATAGCTTCCGTCCTCCAGCTGGCGTCCGGTATATACTTGAAATGCATTTTGACGGTTTCTTTCCAGACCGTTGTCGGGCAATGCCACTACTTTGTTTTTATTTAATGCGCCGTTCCAGTTCAGATTCCATTTCCAGTCTTTGGAGTCGATAACTTTGAATGCCAGTTCGAATTCAAAGCCTTGGTTCTGGAACTTACCGTTGTTGGAGGTAAAGGAAGAAACACCCGAAGTAGACGGGATGGTGATGTTGGCATACTTGTCACTGGTCAGTCGGTTGTAGTAAGTCAAATTGGCATTGATGCGGTTGGCCAGAAAGCCTAGATCCAGACCGATTTCGAAAGTTCTTGACTTCTCCCATTTCAAGTAGGGATTAGGAAGGTTGTTTAACAGGAAGTAAGCGTTGCCGTTGTATTTGCTGCCTGCATAAGCACCTTGTACTGTGTAGTTTCCTACAAAATCTTTGTTTACATTACCATTCAGACCGAAGCTGGCACGCAATTTACCGAATGAGATGATATCGGCCCATTCACTGGCAAATTTTTCTTTGGAGAACACCCATCCGGTAGATACTCCGGGGAAGACACCCCAGCGGTTGTCTTTGGCCAGTTTGGAGTAGCCGTCCCGTCTTAGAACAAAAGACAGCAAGTATTTTGACTGGTAATCATAATTTACACGACCGAAGAATGACATGATACGCTGGCGGCTGTGTGAGGAGTCTATGCTGCGTTTGCCTTTGTCATCACTGGTATATTCCAAATCGCCGAAAGCGTCACTGGGAGCTCCCGATCCTGAGGCACTGAAACCTTTATAATATGAGTCGTAGTACTCGAAGCCGGCCATGGCATCCAGATAGTGGTCTTTGTTTATTTGATAGTTGTAGTTTAACACTGCATTATAAGTTTGGTCCAATGTGCGTCCGTAGGAAGCCGAGGTGCTGTGTGAGGTTACCCAGTTTCCGGGAGAAGATAAATAATCTTTGTTGAAAGCTTCATATTTTTCTTCTGAATAGAACCAGATGGCGTTCACTTTTAATGAGAGTCCTTTCATGATATCTGCGGTAAAAGATTGGTTCATGGTGAACTTGTCTGTATTGTTGTCACGGACAAACTTGTCAAAATTGATTTGTTGGTTTCCGTCGCCTGAATTGGGTCCCAAAAGCATTTCACCGTCAGCATTATATCCACGGAAAGTGGGAGGTAATGATAAAACGCGTGAGAAGTAGTTGGCTTCTGCGCTTTGGGTAGGAGGAAGATCGTTCCAGGTTGCATCTGCAAAGTTGAAGCTGGAGTTGGAGGTTAACCATGGTTTCAGCTTGTAATCGGCATTGAATGTGAAAGTGATACGTTGGTACTTGTTTCCTACGGCTGTACCTTCACTATGGTTGTATCCCAAACCTGCATAGTAGTTTCCCTTTTCATTTCCTCCGCTTACACTCAGGTTGTAGTCTTGTGAGAAAGATGGGGAATTGATATTGAAATCCGCTATATCTGTATTCTTGAAAATCAGTTGGTCTCCATAAATAGGATCAGTCATGGTTTCCCATCCTTGGTTGAGCAGGAAAGCCAGATCGTCCGAATATTTCATGGTACTCCATATAGCCTGGCTGTTTTCGTTTCCATTCAGCGGGATTGTCTTGTCATCATCTGCCCAATATTTGTTGCCTGTTCCATAAGGAGTGGCACCGGTCAGACCGGTCAGTGAAGACCATCCTTGTACGGCCGATCCGTCCGGATGTTTCATGTCTCCCGTGTAAGCATTCATGTAACCAGTGCGCATCCAGTAAATGTAATCACGCGCATTCATAAAGTTATAAGAGTTGTGGAAGTAGTTCCAGCCTAGTTTGGCCGAAAGCTCTACACGTGTACTTCCCTCTTTGCCTCGTTTGGTAGTGACTAGTACTACACCGTCATTGGCTCGGGCGCCATAGATGGCGGTGGCTCCGGCATCTTTTAATACTTCCATGGATTCAATATCGGCCGGGTTGATGTCACTTAAAGAACCGCGTACTTGGCCGTCTACCAGGATTAAAGGTGAACCTGAACCGTCAAAATTAGTACCTCCTCGAAGTACCAAGGTAGGAGCTGCTCCCGGATTACCGGAAGTCTGGCTGACGGACAGACCTGCCACGGCTCCTGATAAGGCTTGTGCCGGATTGGAATAAAGTCCTTGTTTTAATGTTTCTTCTTTTACCTTGGAAATTGAGTTGGTAACTTTAGTACGCAACTGTTTACCGCCATAACCGGTTACTACCACTTCTTCCAGCATCTCACTGTCATCTTTTAAGATTACATTCAGTGGCTTGCCTGCGACGGCCTTTACTTCTACCGTTTTATAACCGATAAAAGAGATTTCCAATGTCGCATCCGGATTCACTTTGATACTGAAATTACCGTCAATATCGGTAATAGTACCATTACTGGGATTGCCTTTTTCACGGATATTGGCACCGATAACCGGTTCACCCGTGGAATCTTTCACTACACCCGAAACGGATTGTTTCTGTTGTTGGACCATCTGCACAGCAGGGACATTTTCTTCAGCAAATGCTGCCAAAGGATGTGCTGCAATGAAACCGGTGCAGATCAATAAGGCTGTAAGTGCCTTGCGATTTCTTTTGAACGAATTAAGATTCATCGTTTTCTTTGTTATTAGATAAGTAAGGTAATTGATAATTTCTCTCTTTCCATTTCCTACATATATAGAATAAAGGTTAACTTTTCGTCTCCCATTTCTCTAAACGAAGGTTAATTCTATGTTTTCATATGCATTAAAGATTTAATAGTTGTTTTCTCTTTTCAATGCAAACTTAAAAAATATTATAATATGGAGGAGAATAAAAACTAGGCAAGAAGGATAGAAAATCGTTCACGGAAAGGAATAAGTGTATATTTGACCATTTATTTACCTTTTAGTGACGAATTTTTAGTGGTAGAATGCAGAATTTCTACTCGCCTCTGCAAGAACATCATTCAAAGAAATGTGCTATTTTTGTGCAGACAAAATAAACCGCACCATGAAACACACCGGCATTATCTCTGCAATTCATCTTTTAGTCCTGCTGGCCATAACAGCCAATACATCAGCACAACCCTACCGCATCTCGCATTTGGGGGTAGACGACGGACTTTCCAATAATTATATAGTCAGCCTGGCACAAGACCGGAAAGGCTATATCTGGATAGCTACAGAATCAGGACTGAACCGTTTTGACGGGCAGCAGTTTATTATTTACAATAAAAACAATTCCGGACTGAGCAGCAATGAACTGAATGCCCTACTTGCCGATCCCAAACAAGATAAGATATGGATAGGTACCCAACGCGACGGATTGTGTTGCTTTGATTATGAAACGGAAACAATCACCTGCATAAAGACCGGAGAAAGCCAGCTTGCCAGTAATGACATCCCCTACCTCGCCCGGGCATTGGACGGAGGAATCTGGATTACCCACTATCACATGGGAATACAGCACTATGATATACAGAAAAAGCAGTTCTCCGCTGCTTATAACTATAAGACTATAAAAGGACTGCCGGGACGCTACTGGATTGGAATGGATGACGGAGAAGGCAATCTCTACATCGGGCATGTGACCGACGGATTAAGCATCATAGACATGAAAAGAAACACCTTCCGAAACTATCGGCACGACCCGCACAATCCCAACAGCATCCCCGGTGATGAAGTCTATTCCATCTGTATCGACCACAACAAAAACATATGGGTAGGAACCAACAAAGGAGCGGCCCTCTTTCATCCGGATACCCAACAGTTCACCGTATTCCAGCATAAAAAAGAAGATGAATACTCCCTGCTCCCCGGAACAGTGATGGACATCAAGCAGATGAAAAACGGCGACCTTTGGTTTGGCACCAGCATGGGAGGTATCAGCATACTGAACATGCAAAGTAACACTTTCACGGATGCCCGCAATATCCGCTTCCGAAATATCACCGCTACAAATGACGAATACGGACTGACCGGTCCCTATGTAAGACGTATGTTACAAGACTCTTTCGGTAACATCTGGATAGGCAATTACCGTGACGGACTGGACTTCATCAGCTATGAACCAAGCATTTTCAGTACCTTGCGCTATACAACGGAAAAACAAGGGAAAACCCGCTACAAACAAGTGTGGAGCCTCTGTATAGACCACAACAGACAGTTGTGGATGGGCGGAGAAAGCGAGCTGGCACTTTATAAGAAAGGTGAAAAAGTACAAGTAATACCATTGCCTACTTCCACTTCCCATCCGCATGCCTACGTCAGAGCTATTCATGAGGACAATAAAAAAAGAATCTGGATAGGTACCTGGGAAGCAGGGCTATTCTATTATGAACCGGAAAAAAGAAAATTCACCCAAATCCACGAAAACAACTCACAGCCTTTGGATGTGCGGTGTTTTTATGAAGAACCGGATGGAAAGTTATGGATAGGCAGTCGAAATGGAATCTACTCCTTTTCCAATGAAAAGCTGGTCTGTGAACAACGTATAAACGAACAGTTAGAGGACCTTATCATACACGGTATTCATCGCGACTCACAAGGCAAATTGTGGGTAGGGACTTTCGGCAAAGGAATCTTCATTTTCAGTCCGCAAGGAAAACTCTTGAAAAACCAACAGAAAGGTAACGGGTTCCCCTCTAACGCAGTAAATGCCTTGACTGCCGATTCGCAAGGACGTATATGGGTAGCCACGCGCGAAGGCGCCATCCTCTTTCAGGATACCCGCACACCCGACGATTATCTTACTTTCGGCAATCCCGAAGGCTTGGAAAACACGCAAGTCCGTGCTGTCTGTGAAGACCGGGACGGTAATATTTGGGTCAGCACCAACGCCGGCATCTCCCGACTGAATGAAAGCCGGAAAGTGTTCTATAATTACGACTATCGTGACGGCATTCCCTTAGGCGATTTTATGGACGGGGCCTCCCTATTGGACAGTGACGGTACACTGTATTTCGGCTCACAAAATGGTACATGCAATTTTGACCCTTCATCACTTTTCGCCGCACAAATCATAGCGCCCGTCACCATCACCCGTTTTTTTGTATACAGCAAACAGACGGAAAGCAAAGATGTAGAAACACCGTTACCTCTGGCTTCCGGCAAAATTACATTGCCATACAATGAAAACACCTTCAAAGTTTCGTTCAATGTACTGGACTATACACAAAACTCGCAAGTGGAATTTGCCTATATGATGGAAGGGCTGGAAGATGTATGGTATAACACCCAAGGAGAAAAGCAAGTAACTTTCCGGAATATCCCTCCAGGAAAATATACTTTTAAAGTGAGAACCCGATTCCGCAACCAAGAATGGGAAGAAAAGATTGCCACACTTCCCATTATCATCCGTCCTCCCTTCTGGTTGGCATGGTATGCCAAATTACTTTATTTCTTTATAGCAGCTACTCTTGTATATATTCTTATCAGTTTCTATAAACGTAAATTAGACCTGGAAAGCAGCCTTAAAGTAGAGCGCAAAAACAGTCAGAACAAACAAGAACTGAACGACGAACGCCTACGCTTCTACACCAACATCACCCACGAGTTACGCACTCCGCTAACCCTGATTCTGGGGCCACTGGAGGACCTGCTCAGCGACAACAGCCTTTCTCCCAAGCATGCCAATAAAATCAGTATCATCCATGATAGTGCTGCCCGTCTGTTGAATCTGATTAATGGTATATTGGAATTCCGAAAAACGGAAACGCAAAACCGAAAACTCTCCGTAGCAAGAGGTGACCTTTCAGAACTGGTACAAGAAATAGGATTACGGTATAAAGAGCTGAACCGTAATCCCAAAGTCAATTTCCACGTCCACATCAATACAGAAGAAACACTGCTTTTTTATGACGCAGACATGTTGACTACAATTTTAAACAACCTCCTTTCCAATGCGGCCAAATACACCTCAGAAGGTAACATCACTCTCAGCTTAAATTCTATAGAAGAAAACAGCGTGAGATATACAGAAATAAGTGTCAGCGACACCGGACACGGAATCTCTCCGGAAGCTTTACCACATATTTTTGAACGTTACTATCAAGCCAACAGCAAATACCAAGCCTCCGGTTCCGGCATCGGACTGGCTTTGGTGAAAGGATTGGCCGACCTGCACGAAGCTACTCTCGACGTCAGCAGCCAGCTGGAAGTCGGCACCACTTTCAGGCTACGTTTGTTAACAGACAATATTTATCCCAATGCCCTGCATACCGACATTCATCCGTCAAATGGGCAAAACGAATCTGAAGCCAAAGACAATCTGTCGGAAGAAAGCTTCAATATGGAAGAACAAATTGAAGAGAGCCGTCCGTTACTGCTTGTAGTAGAAGATAATCAGGATATACGCGAATACATACGCCAGTCTCTCGGCGATGATTTTGACATACTGACGGCTGAAGACGGCAGCAGAGGCTGGACGTTGGCCCAAGAACGGATTCCCAACATTATAGTCAGTGATATCATGATGCCGGTGATGGACGGTATACAGCTTTGCCGGTTAGTCAAGGATGACATCCGGACCAGCCATATTCCTGTTATACTGCTGACAGCCAAAGACTCCCTGCACGACAAGGAGGAAGGCTATACCGCAGGCGCAGACTCCTACCTGACCAAGCCGTTCAGTGCCAAACTGCTCCATAGCCGCATCAATAATCTGCTGGAAGCACGCAAGAAGCTGGCCGCCGGCCTGGCGGTTGCCACCCCTCATTCGGAGCCTGCCGACGAAACCGCCGATTCAATGAATCCGCTGGACAATGAATTCGTGCAACGCATCACGCAAATCATTGAAGACAATCTGGAAATGGAAAAAATGGATATTGCTTTCATTGCCGACCAAATGTGCATGAGCCATTCCACTCTCTATCGGAAAATCAAAGGAGTGGCAGATATGTCGGCAAATGAGTTCATCCGCAAGGTGAAAATGAAGAACGGGGTAAAACTACTGCTCTCCGGAAAATACTCCATATCAGAGATTGCCTACATGACGGGATTCAGCAGTGTAGCCTACTTCAGGCAATGCTTCAAGAATGAATTCGGAATGACGCCGTCGGAATACGTGAAGCAGAAATGATAAAATCGTCAATGAGGGTGTCAAAACTCTCCCTCTAACAGAAATCACCCCTGCTACAAATGCTTGCAACAAGGGTGATTTCTATATTATATTGGAGCATTTTAACTTTACCTTTATACTCAAAGAGGCTTAAACATCATTCCACTCCTACCTCATTTTTCACCGGCATCATGATAAACGTAAATTCATAGTCGGCATAAGGAACCTGATATTCCGGACGGGCTATACGTCCCCAACTGTCTTCGCAACCCAGACCAGCTTGCACCTTGTCGATACAGAGATTAGTCAAATCAGCTTCATCCACCTCTTGCGAGTGTCCTTGCTCTTTGCTCCAGCCTTCATCTAAAGACTCGATGGTATAGTGCAAGGCAGATGCGGAGAAGGGAGCGGCCGCCACAATCTTGATGCCATTACCAGACTGATCCAACATCTTCCACCAACGAATATCGGTCTTTGTTCCATTTTCCTGCGGACGGATGTAGGGATAGAACTGCTCAGCCACACTTTGGCGATAAATGCCTAAGTCGGCGCAATGATTACGGTCAATATAGTTTTCAACCGGACCGCGTCCATAGTATTCAACGGTTTCAAAGCTGCGCGGCATAGGCATCTGCAGACCGAAACGGAACATGTTCGATACTTTGGCATTCTTGTCGGCAGTCAGCTTCTGGGTCACCTTGACGGCACCGGCATTGTTGATGACATAAACAAGGTTCAGCTTAGCTGAAACACCCGGCATGTCGTAAGCAGATTCTACAATCACCTGATTGTTCTCCGTGCGCTGTTTGAAAGAGGTCAGTTTGATTTCCGGATTCTTCCAAGCGATATATTTGCGTTGCAGATTGGCACCGTAGTCGTTGTCAACAGGCGCACGCCAGAAGTTTGGTTTTAAAGCCTCGCCGTCTTTAATCATATCCCGGCCATTCACTTCGTACTTGGTCAGATAACCGTTGTGCTTGTTGATTTCTACACGGAAAGCATCACCGGAGACGATGAGGTAGTTCCAATCGTTATCCTGTACTTGGGGAGCCGTCATCTCGATATTGCTCTGTTCGCAGTTCTTCAATTCCATGGAAGGAGCTTGGTAAGGATTGAGCGTCAACTGGTCTTTTGCCACTACATGTCCGGCGGAAAGCAATCCTTCACGGTTCTTCAGCTTATAGGAAACATTCAGCAACCACTCGGTGCATTGGCAAGTCTTGCCCAAGTCCAACTTGATTTTGGCTGTCTGTTGGGGAGCTACATTCAGATTATCCACACGACCGGTCCGTATCACCTTACCGCCTTTCAGTACCTCCCACTCCATATAATAGGCAGAAAGATCACGGAAGAAGTATTCATTGAACACATTGATTTCGCCGTTCTTCAAGTCGGCCGGAGTAGTCCAGATGTCCTGATAGATACGGCCTACCTCATACATGTGGAGATTGGGCACACGGTCGGGGCTGATAAGACCGTTATCGCAGAAGTTACCATCGCTGGCATCAAAACGGTTAAAGTCACCGCCGTAGGCATAAATCATCTTACCGTTTTTTCCTGTCCAACGTACAGACTGATCAACAAAATCCCAAATAAAGCCACCTTGGAATTTGGAATATTTACGCACCAAATCCCAATATTCTTTAAAACCTCCTTGCGAGTTTCCCATCGCGTGAGCATATTCGCACTGAATCAGGGGCTTTGTCATAGAATCATCCTCACTGTATTTCTTACATCCGTCATAGCCATAATACATCGGGCAATAGATGTCTGTCTTGCCTGTTTTACCGGCTTGTTCATATTGTACGGCACGGCTCGGGTCTTCAGCCTTTATCCAATCGTAGGCAGCTTCGAAATTAGCGCCATAGCCGGCTTCGTTGCCCAAAGACCAGAAAATGATGCTGGGATGATTGAAGCTACGCTGCACATTGCGCTGGTTACGCTCCATATGTGCTTTCCTATAGTCCTCACGTTTGGCAAGTGTCTCTTCCCCATAACCCATTCCGTGGGATTCGATATTGGCTTCGGCCACTACGTAAATACCATATTGGTCGCAGAGGTCGTACCAGAGATTATTGTCGGGATAGTGGCAGGTGCGCACGGCATTCAGGTTGAACTGCTTCATCACCTGAATATCCT
>OHBX01000776.1_pt1 | contig 15453 bp, 16 predicted proteins | sample 1577441 | NCBI WGS metagenome assembly OHBX01 (sample SAMEA3879561, study PRJEB24766) | human gut metagenome | biome: human-associated habitat; feature: feces | place: USA | collected 1985/1987 | reverse complement strand
CACGGTTCGATAACCCCACAATGTATGTGTAGGGGCGACCTTAGGTTGCCCGCATTTATCTTGCCCCCTAAAATTTTTCATCTGCTACTAGGCAAATTTTCGATATCGTGTATTTTCTTTTGTTTTCACAAACCATGTAGGGGACGACGCCCTCGGCGTCCCGTTAGGAGGAATAACGCTGTAATTGTTGTATCATTGATGCCAAATTATTTTCGTGTGACATTGTTGTAATATCTTACAATAATTCAGTGGGGCAAGAAATATCGGCCTGTCGAGGACGCCAGCCCCCGCCTGCGTTTTATCTTTTTCTCCGTTTAACTTTTTTGCTATCCGCTGGCTTTACTGTTTCTTCAACAGGCACTCTGATATTTATAGTCGCCTCTACTCTATTCGGATTTTCCGCTTTCTTCTCTATCACAGGACTTCTCTTATCTATTATCTCGACCCTTCTTCCTGCGATAACAGGCCCTTTATCCCACGCTGCGTTATCATCAGGTATTTGTATCGTCAATGTCCTTTTATTCGGCAGCTTTTTTACCTTTCCGTCAGCCGAAACTTCCATTGAGATCTCCTTTTTCGTTCCGCTTATATGGTTCTTCTCCATTGAAAACGGTATGATAACATCGTCAGTTTTCTCCTGAACGCTCTCCTCCACAGGCTGAAAAAACTCCCTTTTCTGCGGCTTTTCTTCCACCTTCTGAGGTTTTTCCTCTTCCTCGTCGATATCAAGCCAAACGCTTTTCTTTGGTTTCAGAACAGGCTCGTCAGTCCATATGCTGTGGCTGAGAGCTTTGTTTTTCTTAACTATTTTCTCAACTATCTCGTCATGTACCGTCTGACCCTGAGGCTTAGACCCATTTTTTATATCTTTGTTATTCGTCATTATTTTTCACCCGTCCAAAATTTTGAATATATCACCCGTTGCCTACAAAAGCAATACACATTCAGTATATCATGCAGGTGCTGAAAAGTCAATTATACAGCCCCTTTGCGGCGGTATTTTTCAGATATGCACAAAAAAAAGCCGCACTTTTTGTACGGCTTTGAAAAATGCAAATATCAGTATTTTATTTTCAGTGTCTTGCCCGGAACGCTCACGCCGTCAGACAGTGTGATAGGCAGTTTCTGTTCCTCAGAAAATCCGATAGTTTCGCCGTCTTTAAGCTCAACGCCCTCAGAAAGCACATACTCCGATATGGAAAGCAGAAAACCGAGCAAGTCGTTAGGCTGCTTTGGTGAATCGACTATCTCCATTTCCTCATATCCGAAAAATCTCATGCCTGATGTGAAAGCACAAAGGCCTGTTTTTGCAAGATACATACCGGTATAAATAAGTATAGGCATTGGATATTCGCCGTCCTTGATAGTTTCGGCGAAATTAACATAGAAGTTCTTTTCATAGACCGTTGGGTTTTTGTAGATACCGATAGCGTTATCAAGTTTCAGCAGTGAGCTTGCCACCTTTGCAAAAAGGATAGCCTGCTCAATAGCGTTAGTTTTATTCATAACTGCGAGCATAACGTGAGCCTGATGCTTTGCGACCTCAGTTGCACCCTCTTTCCAAAGAATGTTATACTTTGCCGCAGCCTCCGCCTCCTTATTAGGAACAGGGTTAGGCATAAGCGAGCAGGCGACCACCATATCGCCCACCTTGAAAACCATAGCGTTATCCTTAACATCGTCCTGCGGAACTATGTTCCAGTCCTCTTTAAGAAACTTTTTAAATCTGAGCCAATCCATATTGGCGTCTGTATAGAGCACAAATCCTGCTAAAACGTTGCCCTCTTTTTTATCGTCCTTATTTTCCTGAACGTTCTTATTTTCCTCAGCCATTTTGTTACCTCCGTGAAATTGGTTTATTTCTGTTATTATAGCACACTTAGGCAAAAATTGCAACCGCCTTTCAAGTGAGGAATTATGGTATCGCCTGCGGCGATGATTTTTTTGTAGGGGCGAACAGCGTTCGCCCGTTGATTTAACACTTTTGCGACATACTGCTTGCGACCTTTGGTCGCCCGCTTGTTTTTGTCCTTTCTTTATCGCCCTTCCCCTTAATACTTTGCATACCATGTACCTTCACAAAAACGCCGCCCTAAAAATTTCAGGGCGGCGTTGCGGTCATTATTTTTCTGTGTCTGTGTTCATTTCTATCTGCTTTGTTTCAGGCTCATTGAAAGGCAGTTTTACTGTTATGGTCGTGCCTTTTTCCGGTTCGCTTTCAAGCTGTATTTCGCCGCTGTGATATGCAACTATATGCTTGACAATGGAAAGACCCAGACCTGTTCCGCCTATCTTCTTTGAACGGCTTTTATCAACTCTGTAAAAACGCTCGAAAACTCTGCTCTGATGCTCGTCGGAAATTCCAATGCCAGTGTCGCTGAACACTGCAAAAGCTTTTCCGTTTTCGATGCCGACCTTTACATTCAGACTGCCGCCCTCATGGTTATACTTTATAGCGTTATCCATAAGGTTCAAAAACAGCTCTGTGATATAGCTCTGATTGCCGTATATCTGAACAGGCTCACCCTCGACGGTCATTGTGACCTCTCGGTTGTCAGCCTTATGACGGAGAATCTCCTCAACATCATGAGCAGTTTTCAGCAGGTCTATTTTATCAGAAAGAACGTGTTCCTGCTCTTCTATCTGTGAAAGTCGGATTATATCGTTTATAAGATACAAAAGTCTTTCGCTTTCACGATATATCATGCCGCCGTATTTTTTGACGTCCTCTTCCTTTGTGAAAATGCCGTTTTCAAGAAGTTCGCCAAAGCCTTTGATAGTAGTGAGCGGCGTTTTTAGCTCATGAGAAACGTTTGCCGAGAAGTCACGGCGTATCTGTTCGCTTTGTATCTCTTCAGTTACGTCAACAAAGAAGATTATGATACCGAAATCAAGAGAATTCTCGCTATAGACCTTATTTGCAAAGGCACGGTAGAAACGGCTTTTCTCAGTGATTATTCCGTTTGCCGCTCCGCTTTCCTTTGCCTCTTCAAGCAGACCTATTATCTGCTGGTCATCGGTCATATGATTAATTTTCGTGTGCTCTGTAGGGTCAAAGCTGTTGCCCAGTATTTTCAGTGCACTTTTATTTACAGAAAGCACTGTCATGTCCTCGTCAAGAAGTATCATGCCCTCCACCATATTTTCAGTGATAAGTGATATTTTTTCTCTCTCTGCCTTTATTTTATTCATGTTCTTATGTATTCGTCCCATAAGAACGTCTGCATTTTTTATGATAGGTTCAAGCTCTTCATAAGGCGTTTCAAACTGACCGATATTCTCATTCCTCAGATCAAGCTGTTTGACAAGAGAATTTATCGGCTTTATCATGCTTTCTGAAAGCTTTATGGAGATTATGGTGGTGATAAAGATTATTCCTCCTGCGAACACCACCAGCATTGGTATCACTGCAAGGAACACCCCTGCAAGGTTTTCCTTATCTGTAGAAAATCTCAGCACGCCGCCGTTATACTTTATGGCATAATAATATGTAGTATATCCAAGGGTTTGAGAAAATCTTGTGGATTCGCCCTCGCCATTTGCCATAGCCTCTTTGAACTCTTCACGGTCTGAGTGGTTTTCCATTTCGGCAGGGTCTGCCTCAGAATCGAATTTGACGTTGCCCTGTGCGTCAATAAAAGTGACACGGACGTCATAATCTATGGCTTTTTTCAGGATATCAGCCATTTCAGCCGGTTCATTATTTTCCTCTGCCACAAGCTTTGCGGCAGATTTAAGACCGTTTTTTGTGAAACGCTGATAGGAAGAATATCCAAGTGAACCTGCAACGAGAAGAAAGAACAGAACCGTACATGAAACAAGTATCGTCATGACTTTGTAGAGTTTTTTCTGCATATACTGTTCCTCCTTATCTGAAAATTTGTTTTATGGCAACACCGCACAAAGATTGTGCGTCAGATGCGTAGTCAGATTTTTCGTCAGATCGCATAAAAATTCCGCAGGCATACTGTCGTATGTCAAGGGATTTTTGTGTGATATGACGGGAAATCTGCAAGCAGATGGCGTGCAAAGCCGTCAGGCGGGCTTTGTTCGGTGTTGCCTTATATCTTATAGCCTACTCCACGGACTGTTTTTATAAGATCCGTGCTGCCTGCTGCCTCAAGCTTTTGTCTGAGGGTCTTGATGTGCATATCAACAGTTCTTGTTTCCCCTGCGAACTCATATCCCCAGACCATTTCCATAAGCTTATCACGGCTCACGGCTATTGATTTGTGACGCATAAGATACATCAAAAGTTCAAATTCCTTATAGGTCAAAACTACTTCCTGACCATTATAAGAGCATATACGTCTTGATGCGTCAAGAGAAACGCCCTGTTCTTCTATTACGTCAGCCTCGGCGTTCTGCTTGCCGGCACGTCTTAAAACGGCTTTTATTCTTGAAAGCAGTTCCATTACGCCGAAAGGTTTTGTTATATAATCGTCTGCACCCATTTCAAGTCCTGACACCTTATCAAGCTCGCTTGATTTTGCGGTGAGCATTATGACCGGGATATCCTGAGTGCGGCTGTCCTTTTTGAGTTTTGCAAGTATGGAATAGCCGTCCTCGTCAGGGAGCATTATATCAAGCAGCACAAGCGATGGTTCTTTGCTCCTTATCTCCTCATAAAAAGGCTTAGCCTTCGGGAAGGACTTTACCTCATAGCCGCCTGATTTCAGAGCACATGAGATAAGCTCTCTTATTCCGTCATCATCTTCAACACAATATATAAGTGCCATATAATAACCCCCTTAAAACTCCTTTGTGGGCAGTGCATATTTTTCACTGTAACGCTTGACCTGTCCGTCAAAGCCTTCGCCTGAATTTTTTAGCATCTGAACATACTCGTGGACGTCAAAGCTTTCGTCGTTTTCCTGTATAAGACAGACCGCTATATTTGAGCAATGGTCTGAAACTCGTTCCAAATTTGTGAGCAGGTCGGAGAACACAAAGCCCATTTCTATGGTACACTCGCCTGTCTGAAGTCTTTTGACATGGCGGTTTTTAAGCTTTGTTCTAAGCTTATCAACGACTTCCTCCAGCGGTTCTACTCTTGTGGCAAGCTCCAGATCATGTTTTTCAAACGCCTCCATGGCGATATCGAGCACGTCCTTAACGGCACTGCACATTACTTTGACCTCTTCTGTTGCCTGAGGGGTGAAGTGAAGATCTTTTTCATTCTTTTCCTCTGCCACTGACACCATGTTCATGGCGTGGTCTGAGATACGCTCAAAGTCACCTATGACATGAAGTATAGTGGAAACTGACTGAGAATCCTTTGTGGAAAGGTCTTTGCTTGAAAGCTTTACAAGATATGTACCCAATCTGTCCTCATAGAGATCGACTGCCGCCTCATTGGCTGCTATCTGCTCTGCTTTCTCCTTATCAAACTTATCAACGCAGATGCTCATTGCCATTGAGATGCTGTCTTTAGCTATCTCGCCCATGCGGTCGGTAAGCTCTCTGCATTTTTCAACTGCAAAAGAAGGTGACTGAAGAAATCTTTCATCAAGGAGCTTGAACTGCTCTTCGATGTTGTTTTTCTGTCCGTCGCCCTCCCCTTCCTTTATTGTAAGGTAGGCAAGCTTTTCAAGGGCTTTTATAAACGGCAGAAGTATGATAGATGTTGACAGGTTGAATATAGTATGTACTATAGCTATCTCCTTTGCACCCACCACGCCGTCAACGAATGAAAATCCGATAAAGGCATTGAGCAGATAGAACACTGTCAGGAAGAGCACTGTTCCTATCATATTGAAATAGAGATGTACGACTGCCACACGCTTTGCGTTTTTGCTTGTGCCTATTGATGAGAGCAGAGCTGTTACGCAAGTTCCTATATTCTGACCGAGTATTATCGGCAATGCAGAACCGAATGTTATCGCTCCTGTTGCAGAAAGAGCCTGCAGGATTCCCACTGACGCTGAGGACGACTGAATGATAGCCGTAAGAAGTGCACCAGCCAGAACGCCCAGAATAGGGTTTTTGAACCACAGGAGGACTTCTGCGAACTCAGGCACGTCTTTAAGAGGTGCGACTGCACCGCTCATTGAGTCCATACCGAACATGAGCACTGCAAAACCTACGAGTATAGATGCGATATCCTTTTTCTTATCGTTTTTTGAGAATGTCAGCATTGCAACGCCTATTATTGCAAGTATAGGCGAGAAAGAGGACGGCTTGAGCATTTTTATAAGAAAGCTGTCGCCGCTTATGCCTGACAGGGACAATATCCACGCCGTGACTGTTGTGCCGATATTTGCTCCCATTATAACGCCTATGGCGGAATGGAGTTTCATGATACCTGCATTTACAAAGCCCACGAGCATTACTGTTGTGGCTGACGAGGACTGGATAACTGCTGTTACGGAAAGTCCGAGCAGCATTGCTTTGATAGGGTTCGAGGTGAGCTTTTCAAAGATTTTTTCAAGCTTTCCTCCTGCGAGTTTTTCCAGTCCATTACCCATTACATTCATTCCGTAAAGGAACATTGCAAGACCGCCTATAAGGGTCAGAACATTAAAAATCGTCATATTGACACTCCCTGATAATAATTTTACACTATTGTTACAATGTTTACAATGAACATTATACAACATAATTGTAAAATAACAAATCAGGCTGAGTAAAATCTGAGTAAAATCGCACAAAAAGAGCAAAAAGGAGGTATTTCCGCCTTTTATCGTGATATTTTACATTATTCTCTCTGTTTTATGCACGCCCGTTATGGAGAATACCACCCATTCGGCGATATTCACGGCGTGGTCACCGATACGCTCGAAATATTTTGCCACCATAAGGGTATCTATAGCTTTTTCGCCGTTTGCCTTATCGGCTGCTATCTCGTCGATTATCTTATCCTTTGTTTTTACAAAAAGTTCGTCTATTTTATCATCTGAGCTTATGACCTTCTTTGCAAGCTCCTCGTCATTGTTCACATAGGCGTCGATAGCCTCGTTCACCATTTGTGTGGCGGCTCTTGCCATTTCGCTTATATCCGTAAGATCCCAAGTCTGCTTTTTCTTTATGAGCCGGATATTAAGGTCTGCGATATCTGCTGCCTGATCGCCCACACGCTCGATATCGGTTATCATTTTTAGGGCTGCCGAAACACGTCTGAGGTCCTCGGCGAAAACAGGCTGATACTGCAAAAGCAGGTTAAGACAAATTCTTTCCACCTCACGCTCTATCTCGTTTATCTTTGAATCGAACTGCACTGTTTCACGGGCAAGCTTTGTATCCTGCTCTTCAAGAGATTTTATCGACATTGCGATTATCTGCTCTGTCATTGCTGCCATGGAAAGCAGCTTTTTATTAAGCTCGCTGAGCTTATTGTCAAAATTCGCACGCATAGATATTTCTTCCTTTCACCTATATTCCTACAGCTTTTATCCGAAACGTCCTGTGATATACTCAAGTGTTTTCTGCTCCTTAGGATTTGAGAAGATACGCTGAGTTTCGCCGAACTCGATTATCTCGCCATGGAGAAAGAAAGCTGTTTTATCGGATATACGGGTCGCCTGCTGCATATTATGGGTGACGATAACGATAGTGTAATTCTTTTTCAGCTCTGTGGCAAGCTCCTCTATTTTGATAGTGGAGATAGGGTCAAGGGCTGATGTAGGCTCGTCCATGAGGAGCACTTCAGGCTTTACGGCAAGTGCTCTGGCGATACAGATACGCTGCTGCTGACCGCCTGACATACCGAGGGCGGACTTTTTAAGTCTATCCTTGGTTTCGTCCCACACTGACGCCTGACGGAGAGTTGTTTCAACTATTTCGTCAAGGTCGGCTTTTTTCTTTATGCCGTGAGTTCTTGGGCCGTATGCGATATTATCGTAAATGGACATTGGGAAAAGGTTAGGTTTCTGGAAAACCATTCCCACACGTTTTCTAAGCTCGGTTATTTCCATATCCTTATAGATATTTTCACCGTCGAGGATAAAATCGCCTGTTATCCTACAGCCCTCCACAAGGTCGTTCATACGGTTGAGGGATTTAAGAAGAGTGGATTTTCCGCAGCCTGAAGGGCCTATAAATGCGGTTATCTCCTTTTCGGCTATGGACAAGTATATATTTTTGAGAGCCTGAAAATCTCCGTAAAAGAGATCGCAGTTTTTTACCTGCAATTTTGGCTGTGTCATTTATCAGTTTCCTCCTTTGGAAAGCTTTCCTGCAACAAGGGACGCAAGTCCGTTAAGAAGAAGTACAACTGCCAGCAGTACGACGGCGGTGGCACTTGCCTCGTTCATATAAAGTCCCTCGTTGGAAAGTGAATACATATGGATAGAAAGGGTACGTCCTGAGTCTGTAAGACCTGCATACTTGGCGATAGTTCCTGCGGTATAGATAAGGGCGGCGGTCTCGCCGAAAATCCTTCCCATTGCAAGGATAACGCCTGAGAGGATACCGCTTATGGCAGGAGGCAGAACGATAACAAAGATAGTTCTGAGCTTTCCTGCACCAAGTCCGTAGCTGCCCTCACGAAAACTGTCATCGACAGATTTGAGAGCCTCTTCGGTGGAACGTATTATCAGCGGCAGCACCATTATTGCCAATGTACACGCACCTGAAAGCATGGAGAGTTTCCAGTTAAGGGCGAGCACGAAGAACATATTTCCGAAAAGTCCGTAGACTATAGACGGGATACCTGAAAGAGTTTCGGTAGTAAGTCTTATTACTCTGACGAATTTGTTGCCTTTCTTTGCATACTCAACAAGATATATTGCACAGAATATGCCAAGAGGTGCGGCTATGACAAGCGACACCAGCAGCATTTCAAAGGTGTTCACAATAGCAGGGAGCATTGACACGTTCTCGGTGGTATAGGTCTTAGCGAAAAGGGACGGTTTCAGATAAGGCACGCCCTTTATTACCACATATCCCACGATGAGAACGAACACGCTTATGGTGAGCACGACTGCTATTTTGGTGAGGATATTGAACACCAATGACAAGGGGTGAGTTTTATAGGTTTTCATTCTGTCAGACATTTTTATCACCCTTTATCCTTTCTGCTTGTGATAAGGTTAAAGCAAAGGTTCAAAAGAAGAATGAACACGAAAAGCACAACGCCTGTTCCGATAAGGGCGTCATAGTGAAGTCCTTCGGCATAGCTCATCTCGATAACGATATTGCCTGTAAGGGTACGGACGCTGTCGAGGAGTGAGTGAGGAATGATAGTGGAGTTTCCTGCTATCATGATGACTGCCATTGTTTCGCCTATGGCTCTGCCCACTGCGAGGATAACGCTTGCAAGTATTCCTGACTTTGCGGCAGGGAAAACAACTGTTGCCACTGCTCTTTCATGGGTCGCACCAAGGGCGACTGCACCCTCGTAATAGCTGTCAGGCACGGCTTTAAGTGCACTTACGCTCATGCCCACGATAGTAGGGAGTATCATGATACCTAAGATAATGGAAACTGTGAGCACACTGTTTCCTGTGCCGCCAAAGACATTTCTTATTATAGGGACTACCACCACCATGCCGAAAAAGCCGTAGACGATAGAAGGTATGCCTGCCAGAAGATTTATTGGAGGCATGAGCCATTTGAAAAGCTTTTTAGGGCAGAACTTTGCCATAAAAACAGCTGTGAGAAGTCCTATAGGCACGCCTATTATGATAGCTCCTGCGGTACAGTAGAGCGAGCCTACTATCATAGGGAAGATACCGTATGATGCAGGGACGTTTCTTGGGCTCCAGTCTGTGCCGAAGAGAAAGTTTCCAACGCCTATTTTCGCTATTGCAGGACAGCCCTTTGCGAACATGAATATACATATCACTATTACTGCTGCCACTGAAATGCAGGCACAAAGGAAAAACAGTGCTTTCATTGCTTTTTCAAGCAGGTGCGGACTTTGCTTTGCCGCAGTTTTTTTGGCAGCTGTATTTGTGCCAGCTGCTGCCGCTGTGTTTTCCGTCAACGTAATTATCACCTCTGAAAATTTATCACTTATATTGCTCAGACAAACGGGCGACTTATAGCCGCCCATATTTTTTATTGGTCTTTTACTACAGCATTTTATTTGCTTTCGTCAGACCATGTTGTCTTTGTGCCTGTATAGATAGCCTTGATATCGTCCATGGAAATATCGTCTACTGAGTTATCCTTATTTACGATAACTGCGATAGCGTCCTGAGCGATAGTAACGGATTTTATACCCTGTGAAAGCTCATCGTCGGAGATATCTCTTGACGCCATACCGATATCAGATGTGCCGTTGATAGCGTCCTTGATACCTGTGGAAGAGTCAGACTGCTGGACGTCTACGGTTACGTTTGTGTTCACCTTCTGATAAGACTCGGCGAGCTTTTCCATAACCGGTGTTACTGATGATGAACCGCTTACCACTACCTTGCCTGAGGCGTTGTTTGAGGAGAATGCTGCGGCACTTTTATCAATCTTGATATAGCCTGCACCCTCGATAACGTCCTGACCCTCGGAGCTGAGGATATAGTTCTCAAAGTCCTGAGCGGCGTCTGAAAGGCCGTCCTTAACTGCGATATTGAAAGGTCTTACTATTTTATAGTCGCCGCTTTCGATAGTTGCTGTGGAAGGTTCAACGCCCTCTACTTTAAGAGCCTTTACGGTATCGTTAAGTGAGCCGAATGAGATATAGCCGATAGCATTTTTATCTCCTGAAACCTGTGTGAGAACGACGTCTGTTGACTTACAGATAAGGGCGTCTTTCTTTGTGTTATCGGTCTTATTGCCGTTTAGATCTTTTTCCTCGATACCGGTCAGTTCGATAAACGCACCTCTTGTTCCTGAGCCGTCCTCACGGGAGATAACGGTTATCTTATCTGAACTGCCTCCGCAGCTTGCGAGCATTGCTGCGGCAAGTGCCACTGATGTAAATACTGCTGCCAGTTTTGATGTTCTTGTTTTCATAAAATAATACCTCTTTCTTAATTTGCACCTTTTCTTTCTGCACCCTGTGTGCAGGCCCTCATGTTATCTTTATTCAGGTGATATACTTATGATACATCAGCAATGTAAAATCGGTAACCGCTGTCAGGTAAAGCCATTGTAAGATGTTTGCAAAGAAATTTACAAACGAAAAAGGACTTTACGATGCCATGCACATTGTAAAGTCCCTTTTGGCAATTAAACAGGCAATAAAAAATGCGTTCCCGAAATGGAAACGCATTTTGTTAGATCGTTTTTTATCAATAGCTCTGTACGATAACTACTGAGCCGTCAGCCTTATTATATGCTGCACTATAGCCGTGGCCGTCCTCTGTAAAGAAGTAATAATAGAGGTAGCCGCTGTCCTCAGTTCTGTATTCATATGAAGAAACCTTGCCGCTTATCTGGGCTGTGATAGCGGAGATAGCCGCTGCGGAGTCACCGCTCTCGGCAGAAGTTGTAGTCGTTGTAGTAGACTCATCAGGTTTCTGCTCTGTTGTGGTAGTTGTTTCTGTAGAAGTTTCTGTTTCTGAGGCAGTTGTGGTAGTAGTTGTAGTTGTTTCTGAATCAGGAGCAGATGTTTCGGCAGGAGTTTCGGAACTTTCGTCCTTTGGCTCGTCTGCTGTACTTGCGTCAACGTCAACGCTTGGAGCTGTGCTTTCGGTATCGACGAAAACGCCTGATTGACCTTCTTTCTCTGCGGCAACTGTCGTTCTTGGCTTTGTAGTAGTTGTGGTCTTATTATTTGAGCCGCCAAAGCCGAAGATCTTATAGCCTGCGACGATAGCGAGCACTATTATAATAAGTATACCCACTGTGATAGCGGCAGTGAGGGCAAAGAGTTTCTTTCTTGAGGACTCATCGTCATCATCGTCCTCGTCCTCATAGTCGCTGTCGTCGCTGAAGTCGCCATAGCTATTGTCATTATAGCTATCATAATTATCGGCGTACTCAACGTCGTCATTTGTAGGTGCGGCGAACTGCTCGGCGTTATCAGCCTGAGGTTTCGGCACGGAAAATGCTCTTGTTTTCTCCTCATAGTCCTGAGCCTCCTGCTTTGTAAAGACTCTGGTTCTATCTGCATCGTCGGCAGAGGTGAAGTTCTGCTCATTCTGGCTGCCATCATCAGCGACCGGGTCGCTTTCATCTATCAGAAGATTATGGCAATACTTACAGAGTATAGCCTCTTCGGATATTTCCTTATGGCAATAAGGACATTCCTTGGTTTTCATTATAATTTCCTCCTACACAGTATTTGTTAATATAATGATATCACAAAAGCCTTCAAAAATCAACAGGTTTCACCAAAATATCATCAATTTATACCAATCTTTTAAAAATTTCGATTTTTGGGGTGTGAAATTTTATCATTTTGGAAGTAAGAGGGGCTATCTGGACATGATTTTTGTGGATTAATGATATTTTCCGATATTTATGGCATGATATAATTGTGCAGATATACAAAGTGATAAAAAACCTATTGACAAAACAGGCATTGGGTAGTATAATAATTAAGCTGTCTGATGACGCAGACAAATGTTTCACAGAAACATCCGTGAAACTCAAGGCACACAAAGCTTGGAACTTTTCCGTGGCTGGAGATATTTCCCCACCGTGTGCAACGTCAACTACGAGGCGTAACTCAGTTTGGTAGAGTGCTTGGTTTGGGACCAAGATGCCGCAGGTTCAACTCCTGTCACCTCGACCATAAAAATACGGATACCGTTTGGTATCCGTATTTTTTATTGTATAACGAAAACCCCCGATTGTATCGGGGGTTCAAAAAAGCTTTAGCGATGAGTATAAAAAAACAAACTCCTTCTGCTATAATAAGAATGCGGTCTGGCCACTGCAATAAAAAACAGAAGGAGGTCATTCAAATGAATGATAACAATAGTTTATCACATACAAGTTGGAATTGCAAATATCACATTGTATTTGCCCCAAAGTATAGAAGAAAGATATTCTATGGTGAAAATAGAGCTGAAATAGGAAAAATATTGAGAGAATTATGTGACTGGAAAGGAGTACATATCATTGAAGCAGAGGTGTGTCCAGATCACATACATATGCTGGTGGAAATACCACCTAAAATGAGTGTATCAAGTTTTATGGGCTTTCTTAAAGGAAAAAGTAGCATAATGATACACGAAAGACATGGAAACTTAAAGTATAAGTATGGAAATCGATCATTTTGGTGTAGAGGATATTATGTTGATACCGCAGGAAAGAATGCAAAAAGAATTGAAGCATATATCAAAAACCAATTACACGAAGATAAAGTTAATGATCAAATGACTTTAAGAGGATTTGAAGACCCATTTATGGGTAGCAAGTAACAATCGCAAGTGTCAGACCGCGATGCGTCTTTAGACGAAGCTAGTAACATAGCCTTTAAGGCGTTAAAAGAAAAGCCACCGGCTAAGCCGGTGGATCTTTACTGTATGTTGTAGTTTGTAAATTAGGGTTTGTGGGGTTGATTATGTAATGTAGATAAATTAGATAATAACCGATTAATTCATCTAATTTATAGTTTTTCCCTCCTTCAGTCATTCTTTAAAAGGTGAATTGCTCTGCAATTCACGAATGACAGCTCCCTCGTCTGAGGGAGCCAAGCGTAATATGTACAAATTTACAAGTTTGTACATAATTAAAAAATTGTACAGACCTTGTGAGAGTTTATCATATTTTTGATAGAGTAACAGGGGGAATATGATATAATAAAATCAATATTCCAATGGAGGAAACCATGAGCAGAAAATATGATAAGCGATTAAAAGCAAGTGTAGTATATGATATATGTGAATTAGGCAAATCTACAAGTAGAACTGCAAAAGAATACAACATCCCTCTTAAAACTGTTGAAAAATGGGTTACTGCATATCACAAAGACCCTAAGGTCTATGAAATCAGTGCTCTTTCTAATGAAGAAAGAATTAGTGAATTAGAACATGAAGTAAGAGATCTTAAGAGAAAAAATGAGATATTAAAAAAAACACTAATTATGTTAGCAAAGGACAATTAAATCTTTATCAAAGTATAGAAACTCTTTCAAAGTATTATTCAGTTTATGAGATTTGTAAGTCTCTTGATGTGAATTATTCTTCATATCATTATTGGAAAAACAATGGCAAAAAATCTTTTGAAAACAAAGTGGAGTTTCTACAACAAGTGATTAAGGAATATGCCAATTTAAAAGGTTGTTATGGAGCACCTAAAATAACAAAGAATTTATGTGCAAAAGGAATTAAATGTTCTGTGTCTAAGGTATCAAGAGCAATGAAAACTCTTGGAATACGCAGTATTGTAGCCGAAAAATTTGTTCATAGAAAAAGTTCAATGTCTGAAGAAGAAAAATCAAAGATAGTGAATTTAATTAAGAATTTAGAAATAACAGGAATAAATCAAGTATGGACAACTGATATTACTTACATTAAAACAATAGATGAAGGTAATTATTATTTGATTACATATATGGATGCTTATTCTAGGAAAATCGTAGCTTGGAATCTTGAAGAACATCAAACATCTAATGAAATGATAGAAACATTGAAAAAAGCAGTTGATGAAAGAAATCCTGAACCGGGACTGATTATACATTCAGATAAAGGCTCCCAAATGCGTTCAGAAAGTTACAGAGAGTTTATTAGTAGCCATAATTTTGCTTATAGTTATACATCACTAAATCATTCATGTGATGAAAATGCAGCTCAGTAGTCTTTTCATGCTTCATTAAAAAAGGAATGTATTTATCAGCATAAGATTAGAAACTACTTGCAAGCATATTCCCTTATTTACAACTATATTGAGAATTTTTACAATACTAAAAGAATTCATTCATCTATTAATTATCTTTCACCTTGTGATTTTGAGAAGTCACTTCTCACCGATTAACAATGAAATATCCCCCTCTTTTTTACTTTTTTTATATCAAATTATTGACAAAGTCCCAGATTATACGCCTCTTTCTGGTGGGGGCGATGAAGGAGGCGATGTTGTGAATAAGAGTTGGCTTAAATCTGCATCAGAGGACGAATTAAGATCCAAAAAGCAGAAATTTCAGCAGATACGGATTGGTGCTCTGGCTCAATTTTGGATGGTGATTTTGATGATGAAATTGAGGCTCTTGATGCCATTGAGGATGAGCTGAACCAAAGATCGCGGAATCGATATAATAGCGAAGATCACTCTAATGAGAGTTACGGCGTGCCTCGCGAACATGGGTGGTATTTGCCCAATGATGACTGAATAAAAGTGACTGTAGTTATAGTTTAAGATGGGAGGGAAAAATATGCTTGTACTTGGAGTTAACAAAATTTTAAAATGGTGTCAAATTACCACAGATGGAAGACGATACACATGCCCTGTTAAAGAAATAAATGGTGTATTATGTTTCGCATTCAAAAACGCTTGGCATCCTGTAGCAGAATTTATATCAGACCACGCAGAAGAATTAGTTCAAGAAGGTGGAAGAGTTTTCTCAAGACCGTTTACAAAATGACAGTTCTAAAAGGAGGGGCTAAAATGTCAATTTTCAAGATT